>SL_3KL_010_SEDDRAFT_10000082_pt1 | contig 57836 bp, 54 predicted proteins | sample SodLakKL_010_SED_2_FD_10381 | JGI IMG/M metagenome (IMG submission 10381)
GGACGGCTTCGCCGCTTGAAGCAATTGTATTCAAGCGGCCGCACACCGATGGCTTCGTTGAATTCACGCGCATGGGCGCGCCGTTTAACATAGACTTTTCCGAAATGTTTGAAGTGGATGAATCGACCCGGATATATGTTCCGGACGCGAGTCTCGATGCCTACAAGGCCCACTACCCCGATCATGCGGATTTGATCTATCCGTACAGTGACAAGGAATAATCCCGGTCTTGAGAAAGTATGATTGAATGGTTGAGCACACACATCTTCGGGATGTGTGTGCTTTTCTTATGCAAGCTTTAGGTTTTAATCGTTGAACGATGTCATGAACTGAAATAGGTTTGGTTGATGGATTAAAGAATGTAGTGAAAACCAAGGGTTATGACTACAGAGTTTTGTGATCACTCATCCTAGCTAAAATCATTGAAGATGAGCGGAACATGCTGTCAATGAGAGCCACTTTAGTTATCTTTCCCACCATTGATTGATTTCTTCAATACCAACTTCGGAAATGATCCTTCTTTATTTGAAACTGAAGCATGGTTCAGTTTTCGGATTTCGTTTTTACGTGGTATGTTATAATTAGAAGTGAGCAAGATAATGAAGTAGTGATGTTGATAGGGGGTGTGGTGTTGTCAGTTGAAAAACAGCATTTCAGAGTTGATGTGAATGAGATTTTGCAGTTGCATGTCGTCCGTTACAAAGATAGCCGCAAAAAACAGGCGCCGGTTGTTCATATATTGCATGGCATGGGAGAACACGCCTTGAGATATGAACATTTTGCGTTTTTCCTTGCGGACAATGGTTTTACGGTGTACGCGCATGATCACCGGCATCACGGGGAATCTTTGCTTTCTGAAAAAGATCTTGGTGTCTTTTTGAAACATGAAACCTTCGATGATCTGAGCGAAGATGTCAGGCGGGTACAGGCTTTCATCCGTGGCCAGGAAGAAACGGATGATGTGACATTGTTTGGTCACAGTATGGGTACTGTCGTGTTGCGCCGGTATCTGCAACAAGACCCCTTGATGGTCAAAAGAGCTGTCATAATGGGCAGTCCCAGCATACCTGCTTTTATTGAATATCACGGCATGATGTTCCTATCGAAAATCACGGGACTCGGTAAGCATCTTGATGAACCGAACCGCTTCATTGCCCGGACCATCAACCGGAGCGTGGTAAAAAAATTGCCGGTATACGATGACCCTTATGACTGGATTTCCACGGATGAGAAGGTTGTAAAACATTTCCGTGAGGGCGAAAAAACCTGTTTTACATACAATAAACACTTCTATCCCGAATTTTTCAGATGCATCAAGAAGATAAACACAAAAAAAGAAATGGCAAAAACTGTGAATGTGCCGCACCTTTATATATCCGGGACTGAAGATCCGTTAAGCAATAACATGAGAGGTATCGAAAAAATTGTGGAAAGACAAAAGCTTGTCCAACCCTATCATCGTGCGACAGTAATCCCGATTAAAGATGCAAGACATGAAGTTTTGAACGAAGTGGATTACCAAGTGGCCTATGATGCGGTTCTAAAATGGATAAAAGAACATTGATGTACCATTAGAAGGGGAGAAAAACATGGAGGAAGGTCTTTATTACAAAGACAATTTAAGGATTCTCGGTTATGTTTTCAAACGTCAAAGAGAAAAGCGGGGTTACTCGTTGCGTGGCGTCGCAAGCAGCATCCGTTTAGCGCATACGGTTGTCTCGGAGATAGAAAACGGCAAGGTTCAACCGAACATTGAAACATTGAGTGCGATGTATGATACCTTGTCGATCGAGTTCTGTACCGATGAAGAAATATTGAACAGTCTGAAACAGAAGTTAGTCGCCTTTCAGGATGCCATCTATTACCTTGATGAAAGCAAGATGCAAAATTATGAAGCAAACTTGAAAAGCAACGAAAGTCTCTTGCTTCATTCACCACTCAGAGTGGATTATCTCTTGACGTGTTCGTTATATAATCTAGAAAAATCGAACTGGAGAAAGCCGCGAGAAGAAGTATTGAATGTCAAGGAATACAGTGCATTTCTTTCACCCGATCAAAAACAGATATTCCATCTGATCAACGGTGTTTACCACATGAAGCAAAAGAACCATGAAACAGCGTTGTCCGAGTTGAGGCTCGTGCGCGATTTCAACAATCAAGAAAAAATCACAGCACTCGGGTTGTTGCATACGAGTTATGTACACGATGCGCTTTTCAACAACCATACAGCGTTGGAGTTCGCTGAAGAAGCCTCGCGCTTCTTTACACAACATCACAACATTTTGCGAAAAATAGATATGGATATGCTTCGGGTGAAAAAAACCATTGATATCGGCGATTATCGTCAAGCGGAAAACATCATCAAGAATTTGGAGAATATCTTGCGCGTCAATCATTATAGCCCGGCCAAGAAAAGATTGTTGGTCCTAATGAAGTCTTTCCTGGAATTCTCGCGCAACAACATGGATAAAGCGGTACAAATCGTTCGTGCGATTGATGTAGATAAACCAATCTATACGTTCTACAAGGCAATGTTATCCTATGTTATAGGTGATAAGAAAAAAGCGGTTATTTACCTCAACAAGACAATAGAACTAAGAGACAATCTACCGCATTCACAGTTCATATGTGCAGCCTACCTGTTTTTGGATTATCTCGGTGAACCTGTCGATGAGGCCATGTTGGAAGAAAGTGTTGATGTGGCTTCTAAATCACCCTATGCTTATATCAACATCCATTTACACTATTTCATCTATGATCTCATGAGCGCCTACTACAAGAAACGCAAGAAGTGGAAAGAAGCCTACTATCTGACCGAGACATGGCTGATGATTTCCAAAAAAAGGGACATGTATGTAACGAAACTGAAGGGCTGACCCTTAAGACATCCATATATACACGATGTAAACTAACACTGCTTACTTGTTTTAAGCAGTGTTTTGTTGCATAATGTAGATGTAACAAACGGTGGATTAAGGAAATGGGACGTTGTCAAATGCTACATCTAAAAAAATACTCCTTTTTATTTTTTTGTCGTCAGAGTTTGGGGCTCTGACGATTTTTTTATGGATTTTTCATCGTTACAGATAGACAATTTATGTTATAATACAACTGATGTAAGCGTTATTATCCTATTTTATTATAAAAGGGGCTTTTTTTATGATTAAAGATACGTTGAACATGACAGCGATATTAAAAGACAAACCAGAACGCGGGTTTACAGTTACCAAAAAAAAGATTGATACGACATTGAAACATGACGAGGTTTTGATCAAGGTCAAGACCGCATCCTTTTGTGGGACGGATTTTCATATCTACACCTATGATGACTGGGCGAAAAATCGATTGAAGCTACCGCTTACTGTCGGACATGAGTTCAGTGGTGAGATCATAAAGCTGGGTGAAAGTGTCGATGCTTTAGCGTTGGGGGATATCGTCAGCGCCGAGACACACATCATCTGCGGTTCTTGCGAATTCTGTTTACGTGGCGAAGGTCATATTTGTGAAAACACGGAAATTATCGGAGTGGATACCGATGGTTGTTTTGCCGGATATGTGAAGATACCGGCTGCGAACTGTTTTTTAAACAGCAAGGACGCCAATCCGTTGCATCTTTCGGTACAGGAACCGCTAGGCAACGCCGTACATACGATGACCCATTTCGACATCAATCATAAGGATGTGGCCATTGTCGGCTGCGGGCCTTTAGGGTTGATGGGGGTTGATGTATCGCGGGCTTACGGTGCCAAGAAAATCATCGCGATTGAAGTCAACGCATATAGGCGCAATCTGGCCAAGGAACTCGGTGCGGATGTGATCATCAATCCCAAAGAGGAAGATGTGATTTCCCGAGTACTGGAAGAAACCGATGGCCGTGGGGTCGATGTCGTCGGGGAGTTCAGCGGCAACAAGACCGCGATCGAACAATCCTTCAAATATATCAAACCGGGTGGTGGCATGAGTCTTTTGGGCATTCCTTCCAAGGAGGTCACGTTGGATCTCGCGAATGACATCGTCTTTAAAGGGATTCAGATTTATGGCGTTGTCGGCCGGAGGATCTATGATACCTGGCATCAGGTTAAAGCGCTGATCGATAACAACCAACTACATTTGGACAAGATCATTACCCATCAGTTCCCACTGAAAAAAATCGAGGAGGCCGCCGCCATCATGGAAACGGGAAATAGCGGCAAGGTCGTACTATTGCCAGAAGAGGATGATTACGATGAAACGCAATAAGCTATCATATATAGATGACAACATTCAAGCCCTCAAGGATGACGGTGTCTATCGAGAACTACCGGTCAATTATGGTCCCTGTGATCATGTAATCAACTTAAACGGTCGTGAAGTTATCAATCTGTCTTCGAACAACTATCTCGGATTTGCCAATCATCCCCGCGTTATGGAAGCATCCAAAGCGGCGATTGACAAATACGGTGTTGGTGCCGGGGCTGTACGTACCATCGTTGGCAACCAGGATCTGCTGGAGGAGCTTGAGAAGCTGTTGGCGACATTCAAGGAAGAAGAAGCCGTCATGGCATTTCAGTCCGGTCTGAACTGTAATATCGGCACAATACAGGCCATCACCCAAAAAGGTGATTTGATTATTTCAGATGAACTCAATCATGCATCGATCATCGACGGCGTTCGGCTTTCAAAAGCGGATAAAGCGGTTTACAAGCATAGCGATATGGAGCATTTGGAGGCTATCTTACTGGAAAAAAGGAAGCAATACAATACCGTTCTCATCATCACCGATGGCGTATTTTCGATGGACGGCGATTTGGCGTTGTTACCGAAAATCGTCGAACTGGCGGAACGCTTCGATTGTCTTACCTATGTCGATGACGCCCACGGTAGTGGGGTACTTGGCCGCAGCGGTAGAGGAACGGTCGATCATTTCAATTTGCATGGAAGCGTCGATTTCATCATCGGAACCCTCTCAAAAGCGATTGGTGTCGTCGGCGGGTATGTCGCGACAAAGCGAAATGTCAAGGAATGGCTGTTGCATCGTGCAAGACCGTTGCTTTTCTCAACCGCGCTACCCCCTGCGGCCACTGCGGCGACCATCGAATCTGTGAAGATGCTGATGGAAAGTGAAACCCATACGAAAAAGCTTTGGGATAACGCCCGTTATTTCAAAGCCGAACTAGAAAAACTTGGCTTTGATATCGGTAAAAGCGAAACACCGATTACGCCGGTCATGATCGGTGAAGAAGCCAAAACGATGGCTTTTTCGAAAACTTTGCTTGATGAAGGGGTCTTCGTATCCGGTATTGTGTTTCCCACGGTGCCCAAAAATACCGGTCGTTGTCGCGTCATGATCAGTGCCAGTCATACACGTGATGATCTTGATAAGGCTATTTTAGCCTTCAAGAAAGTGGGTGAATCACTGGGTGTGATCTAACCCGGGGTTCTTTATGCGTAAATACATCGGATTTGGTATTCTATTGTTTTTTGTCATGGTGCTTTTCATCTCGACGCTGATCAATCTCTGGCAGATCAGTATCACGATTTTCATTCTGTTTTTGCTGGTAGTGTTTTTTGCCCTTTACCGGATGCATCACCATTTCATCAAGACGGTCCAGACGCAAAAAGCATCTTACCGGATTCCTTCTGAAAAGGCGGCTCTTGATTTTCTCACCACGTTCTTCGGTGCCATGATTACCTATTTCATCAGCATATATCTGGGTTTGGGTGGCGTGATCGCCTCAGGCCTGATCGGCATGCTGGCGGCGTTGTTCATCAAACCCTATGCCGTACCGATTTTTTGTGGTTCGTTCCTCGGTATGACCTCAGGGGAGCTGATGGAACCGTGGATGTTCCATATGGCCGCTGTGGCGGCGGGGATGATTTTTGTGGCGACGAAAGATGTGTGCAACGGTTTCGGCGGAAAACTTGGAACCATTGCCTTATCAAGTGCGTTACTGATTTCTTTCGTTTTGGGCCAATCGTATCTGGCTGCACCGATCTTCAATGATTTGGAGATGGTATTGATCATCGTGTTTAGTATCCTGGGTGCGCTTGTGACATATATAGTGAACATCCGTTTCGAACAAGGACCCGTTTTGGCCAGTGGTCTTGTCGGTTTATTTGCAGGTGCGATTCTGCCGGTCTTGTTCGGCGCTATCGGTATCACACTGGCGATTGCGACCTTTGGCGCCTCGTTTGTCGGTATGAGTGCGACCGATAAAATGAAAGAAGAATCAATGATCATCTTCGCAGGCCTGTTGTTCGGGCTGATATATATTTTCAGTGCACCATATTTCGGCGGTGCCGGAGGTAAGCTTGGAACCATCGCTTTTGCAAGTGTTTTGAGTGTTTCAGGATTACGCATGTTCCTGCGGGACCATGTCTATAAAACCAGCAAACAAAGTTGACGGCGTCAACTTTGTTTTTTATTACAGGTCTTTCATGTATAATATGATGTAAAGGAGGGAAAGCCAATGCCTATTGATAGATTGGAAAGTCAGGAAAACCGGATACTTTTCGGTCGCTTTATTCGCCTTGTGCGTTACCGTAGAAATCATACCTTGCGCTCATTGGCGAAACTTATCGACATTTCCCATGCCTATCTGAGAAAAATAGAGCTTGGCCAAACTCCGATTACACGGAAGGTCTATGAACGTCTTTCGAGTATTCTCGATTTCACTTTGGACGAAAACATCATGGAATATCATGTGTTTTATGACATGATTCGTTCGATTCACCGTGACATTCTATATTTGGATCTCGCGTCCGCGGCCAATACCGTAAAAACTTTGGAGATGCGGCATGATTCATTTCAAAACACCTTATATGCCGTCGATTACTTTCTTGCGCTTTTTGCCTTTAAAAGTGTTGACCTCGAACCGGACCTTGAAACGTTGAGAGAATATCACGATCTGTTAACGGCCGTCGAACCATTGATGGACGAAAGTCAAAGACATTTCTTTTATGTCTACAGCGGCAACTATTATTACTTGCAAAACAGCGATGAAAAATCATTGAAGTTTTTTGAAGCTGCACAGAATATGCACTATCACCCAGGTATGACGGCATACGCGACGTATCTGATCGGTTTATCCTATTCAAGAACATTCCAACTTCCCAGATCAAACCGCTACTTGAAGCGTGCGATGCATCTGTTCGAACACCAGAACAATGACTTGCGTGTCGTCGCGACTCATATTTTCATCACCATCAACGACATGAAGATGGGGAAAAAACACGGTGTAGAAAAGGCGTTCATTGATGGTATCGGTTTTTCCGAACAATACGATTTTAAGATTTTCAAGCGTATCATCCAAAACAATCTGGTTGTTTTCTACTTGAAGTCCGGACGGTTTGACGATGCTTTGAGGCTTATCGGTGAAATAGGAACCCAGACATTGAAATTATGCTTTTATCGGGCTTATGCCCATTTTATGATGGGGAATGAAGCCAAAGCCTACGATATCGCGTATCAATGTGATTGTAAATCACCGCAAGGTGATTACGACCAGCTCATGTATGTTTACGGTCTTAAATCATTCACCGTGCAAAAAGATGATGCAAAGATGAAAGATACTATTTTTAAACGGTTTTTTGAGGAAACCCTGAATAAGAGAGCTTATTTCGAGATAGACATCGCATATCAGTACTACAATGATTTCCTGGTTCAAAACCGACGATACAAAGAAGCCTACGTAGTGACCGATACACTTATCGGAGTCACAAAAAAAGCCTATCACTGAGGTGGTTCGATGCACACATGTCTTTTTTGCACAAAACAGGATAAATTATATGAAAACGACCATGCTTATGTCATTAAGGACGCTTTTCCAGTCAGTACCGGACATTTGCTCATTATTCCTAAGCGTCATATTCAAGACTATTTCGGAACGACAAAGCCGGAAGTAGCGGCCATCGACCAAGCGATTCGCTGGGGCAAAGCGTATTTGGATAAACACTATGAACCAGACGGATACAATATCGGCATCAACAACGGTAAAGCCGCGGGACAGACGGTTTTCCATCTGCACATTCATCTTATCCCACGCTATACCGGGGATGTCAGCGATCCTACCGGCGGTGTACGTGGTGTGATTCCCGGCAAAAGAACGTATTAAAAAAGTGTCCGATTTCCGGACACTGTATGAAACGGTTTATTTCGCGAGGGATTTCGGTTTACAGACACCTTTGTCGATGCTTCTTACGATGAAAACGAACCCGATCAGCATCAAGCCCAACAATAGAAATTTCCAAGGTAGATTGGCCATCGGGAAGACAATCGGCGTGAACGTAATACCTACCGCGGCAAAAAACGCGATGACACAAGGTGCACATCCGAAGGTAAGCAGACCGAGTATGAATGACAAGAACGGTATGCTTGTGCTACCTGCGGGCTCCGTATTGGTCAAACGGAGTTTGATCTGACTCAGTGACAACATCAAGGCGGCCAGTAGCGCCATCATGATGTTGAAAAACTGGTGGGTGATGAATAAAGGGGTATCCATGGCTGCGAACAAAGCTTCAAAAGATCCATGTGCCAGCCAGTCCAAAAAGAAATAAAGGCCATAGACAAAAAGGAAAATCCCCGCAAGCAACCAAAGATTTTTCGTTTCCTTTTGCTTGTCCAGTACCAATTTCAACATAATCATCACCCAATAACAGTTTACCACAAGATTCCATTTATGCATTGTAAACGCATGGACAATGGTTCGTGACACGAATAAAGGTAATCCGTTGATCTTTTTGATTTGATACTGAAGGAGGGTTGGTCATGGGTGATAGTGTAAATCAAGTATTTGAAGGCGTACGCATGTTTCTTGCACGACAGAGCAAGAAGATGACGTTGAGAGAGTTAGCTGGTATCACGGGTATTTCCTATAGTTATCTCAACCGCATCGAGAAACATCAGATAAAACCGACGCAAGACATGATTAAAACAATTACGAAGACCCTCGATCTATCCTTCGTCTCCCGACCCGATACGGATAAGACGTTTCGTGAAGAACAGTTTCCCAGTCTTTATAATTTCAATATGTACGGCGAGTACGAGCAGGCTCGAAGCTTATATCAAACCCTCAAGGAAAACGAATCCTATTTCATCAACAGCCCTGTCTTCCTACAATATTATCTTATCATGGCCACCACAATCGTCCACACGAGAACCGATTATGAGCGCATGGACGCCTTTCAGAAGACTTGTGAGTTGTTGATTGACTACATGAGCGATTTCGAAAGAGAACTGACGTTCGTTAATCGCATCGTCCATAACATTTTGAAAGGCCGCATGCGTGCGGTCAAAGAAGAAACGACCACACTGCTCCAGACGATGAAAGATGAGCACCTTCGTGCAAGAATCCATTATATCAGCGGCATGTTGAAGGCGAACGATTATCGCTACTATAACGAAGCGCTTACGCATTATGATAAAGCGAAATCCATTTTTGAAACCTATATGAATTACGATCGTTTGAATCGCACCGAAACCATGCAACAGATCATCTATTTGTATCAATATCAGTTTGAAACTTTTGAAAAATCGCTTGAAAAGACACGAAACTATGCGCAAACACATGCGAGGGTGAACTTGTTTCATTTGACTAAAATCAATGAAGCGCGTTATATGATTCTCAGGGAGAAATACTCTGAGTGCGCCACAATCCTGGATGAGTTCTATATGGCGGAGGGTTCTTATTATTTCTACAAGATCTATGCCTATTTCAAAGTCGGCAGAAACATGGAGGCACTTGAGATACTGTCTTCAATGAAACATCATCAAAATGCGTTCATCTCCCATATGGAATCGGTCGGTCTAGATACGATCGCCTACCTTTTGACCCATGAAGAAAATGAAACCGAAGCCTTGAAACCCTTGCGGCGGTTTTGCAACACAGCGCACGAGAACTATGATTTTCTGATGATTCAACTGGCTACAGAACTTTTGACCGGACGTTTGATTAAACAGCGAAGATATAAAGAGGCACATGCCTATGCACAGAAATTTCTTCGTGTTCTTTATACTATGGTTCGTTAGGAGGCTATCATGAAAAGCTATCGTAAAGTACTCGTTTTCAACACAAAAACCAGAAGGGCGTTCATAAACATCACGCATGACTGTGAACAGGCGCTTGAGGAAAGTGGCATCAAGGAAGGCTTGTTGTTGTGCAATCCGATGCACATCACCGCCAGTGTTTTCATCAACGATAACGAAACCGGACTGCACGAGGATTATGAAAGATTTCTGGAACGCATCGCACCGGAAAAACCGCATGATCAATATCGACACAACACCGGAACATTCGAAGATAATGCCGATGCGCACATAAAAAGACAGCTCATGGGTAGAGAAGTCGTTGTGGCGGTAAGCGAAGGCAAACTTGATTTCGGAACCTGGGAACAGATTTTTTATGGTGAGTTCGATGGGAAACGATCCAAACGGGTATTGATAAAGATTATCGGGGACTGATAGGATGCTCTTTCTTGCTTTTATTGTCTTGGGATGGCTTTTTTTCGAAGTCTTTCTGATTACGAGAAATTTCTCTGTAGCAAACGACTATATCGGTCGCTTTTTATTCATGGCATTGAACCGTGTTGGCTGGATGGGGGGCTTGCTGTACTGGGTTTTGACCGCTACATACGACTGGCCCGCTTTGATTCGTATCCTTGCGGCTTATGGCTTATGGATCGCGATTACGGTACCCTTGATTTCACGTGGTCCTAAGCAAGCTGTGCTGATGTGGCTTAGACACATCACCACCACCGTATTCATCGGATTTTTAGGGATGGTGAGTCTCATATACTTTTTCGGTGTCCTCGAACCGTTGTTTTTGGTTCTGGGCGTTATCGTTTTACTCGGTTCTCTTGGTATTTTCGTTCTTGCACGGCATCAGGTCTGGCTAAACAAGAAGTTTAGAATCATTCCTTATGACCACGGGATTAACAAAGCCATCTTCGAGATGGCACGAACCCCTTCATCGGTAGCGATGCTTGACAGTAAGCGTGTGGATATCGGACTGAATGCGCTTTATATGCGCCTGGGTAACTTTGTTCATCTCTATGTCTCACGCAAATTGCTTTCCACCTTGAAAAGCACCGAGATCGAAGGGATCATCGCCCATGAACTCGGGCATGCATATCATAGACACTTATCCAAAAGATTGGCGATGTTCATTTTCTTCATCGTCGTGGTGCTTTGTTTGAATATTGGGCTTTCTGTTTCCACTCAGGCGCTTTACGGATCGTTCGAAGGTCTGAGCCGTGTTTTCTTATATAATGTTATTTTTCTAATAGGTATGAAACAAGTAACAATCCGGCTGATGCATAAACAGGAGTATGAGGCTGATGATTTTGCCAAGAAACAAGGGTATGCACCTGCTTTGCAAAGTGCTTTGTCGACCATCTACTTTCGTGTCGATGAGAAGAAGTTCGATCCGCTTTACACGCGGTTTTCGCGTACGCATCCGCCGATTATGAACCGCATCGACAAGCTGAAAAGTATGTCTTCTTAGAGGGATATGCTTTTTTTATTGTCTTTTGACATTGTCGTTGTATAATGGAGGTGTAAGAATAAGGAGGGGTCAAGTATGCAACAAAGGGGGAGTGTTCCCGCTTATGATTTTGCGTTACCAGTTGTTCTACTGGGAAAGGAAAACGATCGTTATCTTTCAAAGGCGAACATTAACATCACACCACTCGACAAGCGGAATGTTCTGCTTTTTGTCGAGGAGAATTTCACGCTTGAAAAAGGGATGTACATCAGCATCAGTTTCATCAGGCCGGATGATATCAGCCTGCTTAGAAACAACCGGTTCAAAAAGAGAATCGGCATGCATGAATCATTCGGCGTACCGATGTATCAGGATATCGAGAACGTGATGATATTCTTGCTACGAGATGTCCTCGACATCGATGGCGTCGAACTTTTCGTGGCTGAGATTGAAGAAATCATCACCGATGCCGGCATGACAGAAACCTTGAATGCCGGTGCATTGCTGGAAGGGAAGCATGCTTATTACCAGGCTTCCTATCAAGAGAAGAAATCCGTAGAAAGCATGAAGAACGCGCCGTATCATTTCAATTTCAAGTACAAGATCTGTCGTAAAAAAGCAGATGGTGCAACGTATAAGGAACTGGAAAGAAAGTATGGTGTATATCTCGAAACCATCAAGGACTGGTATTTGCTTTATACGGTATTCGGCAAAGAAGGCTTGACGAAAAAAATGGCGCACGAACTCGGCAACAAACGTTTTACACTCGAACAAAAGCAAGCTCTTGCCAGGCAAGTCATCAACAAAGAGAAATCATTCAGAGACATTGTCCGTGAGGAAAGGGTCTCGTTATCCCGCATTCGCAACTGGGTCAAGAAAGAACGCCGTAGTTACGTCTAAATTCGAATACAAACTATAAATGCATCTTAGTTGAAAAAACGCTCTTTCCGCCTTAAAATATGTCGGATGGAGGCGTTTTTTTATGTTGAAAATATTACTTTTCATGAAGAAGAATCTTGTACAAAGCATTTTGGTCGGCATGATTTTGGGGCTTGTGGTCGGCCGGTTCTTCGATACAGGATTTATTCGCGATTATGTCAGTCTCTTAACCTTTATGATGGTGTATCCGATGATGGTGACGCTGGATTACGCCACACTTTTCGGTAAAGGTAACCTGAAACTACAAGTCACAACGCAACTTATCAATTTCATCTATCTACCGCTTCTGGCGTTTCTTTTCGGACTTATATTCTTTCCGGAGGCATTGTATCTACGTTTGGCCCTTCTATTAATCGCTTTATTACCGACCTCGGGTATGACAGTATCGTGGACGGTTATGGCACGGGGAAATGTGAAAGAAGCGATAAGAATGATCGTTCTCGGGTTATTGCTTGGCGGATTGTTGACACCGATCTATATCGAGTTTTTCCTGGGGGCTTCTGTAGGTGTGCCTTTTAGAGATATCTTCATGCAGATCGGGTTCATCATTTTTCTACCGATGCTACTGGGTTTCATGACCCAGAAGCTACTTAAAAAGCACTATGGTGAAGTCCGGTTCCACGAGGAGATCAAACCGGTGTTTCCCTTGTTATCAACATTTTTTGTCATCCTATTGATTACATTTGTCATGAGTTTAAGAGCGACGATGCTACTTGACAACCCTATTATGTTCGTTCAAATATTCTTACCTTTGGTTCTTGGCTACGGCCTGATGATCGTGTCTGTTCATTTCATCGGTAGATGGTTGTTCACATATCCGGATCGTATAGCGTTGGTCAACGGAACGGTGGTACGCAGTTTATCGCTTGCTTTAGCTATCGCCTTGAATGTTTTCGGCGAAATCGGTCCCGAGATTGCGCTTGTCATCGGGGTTGCCTATATTGTGCAAGTGCAGTTTGCAGCATGGTACGTCAAAAGAAGTATCCGGTATCACGATAAACACATGACGACATGATAAGACCATACAGTAAATCCTCATCAGGGATTTACTTTTTTTATGGCATGGTTAAAGGAAAGCGTCTATTTCGCAACGTATGTTTGATGGAATGAAATGCATGTAGAATCGTAGTATCCCTCAACTTTACCGCTCATATTATAAATTTTCCAAATAAAAAACTTTTTTCGAAAACGTTATAGTAAAACGTTTACAGTTGTGATATTCTAAAAGCGAAATCGTTTTCGTCTTTGGAGGAAATCTGATGATTATACATTATGAAACTTCGAAATACGCTAAAAACAGACATGAAAAGGTAGAAAGAAGAACCAGTTCACCGCGTGTGCGTCTTTTTTTGGATTCAAAAAAAACGTATCAAACCATGTTGGGCTTTGGAGGCGCTTTCACCGAAGCGGCGGCCTATACGTTGTCTCGCGTGTCTGAAACCAACCGCAAAAAGGTCTTACATGCCTATTTTAGTAAAACTGAAGGTCTAAACTATAATCTGGGTCGCGTACCGATCCACAGTTGCGATTTTGCGCTGGAAAATTATACCTACGTTGATGATGGTGATGATCATTTGGAAAGCTTTTCCATCGAGCGTGACCGTCGCTTCGTAATTCCGATGATACAAGAAGCGGGACAAATCCGCGGTGAAAAGATTCGCCTGTTGGCATCACCCTGGAGTCCGCCGGCATGGATGAAAGACAATAAAGATATGAACAATGGCGGTAAATTGCTGCCTGAATATCGTCAGACATGGGCAGAGTACTATGTGAAATTCCTGGATGCTTATCATGCTGAAGGTGTGGACGTGTTCGCACTGAGTGTCCAAAACGAACCCGCTGCGGTTCAAACCTGGGATTCGTGCGTGTACAGTGCCGAAGAAGAGCGGGATTTCATCAAAGACCATCTGGGACCTGCCATTAAAAACAGCGCTTTTAGCGATACGAAGATCGTCATCTGGGATCATAATCGCGACATCATCGTTGAGCGGGCCACGACAGTGCTTGAAGATCCGGATACCAGCAAGTATGTCTGGGGTACGGGTGTGCATTGGTATGTATCCGAGGCGTTTGAAAATCTGAGCGAAGTGCATCGCCGGTTCCCTGATAAACATTTGTTGTTCACAGAAGGATGTATCGAAGGCGGTGTCCGTCTTGGTGCGTTTGAAACAGGAGAACGTTATGCGCGTAATATGATCGGCGATATCTCTAACTATTGTGAAGGATACATTGATTGGAATCTGACGCTGGATGAAACCGGTGGACCGAATCACGTCGGTAATTTCTGTGATGCGCCTATCATCTGCGATGCCCGAAACGATACCGTTCATTTCAACAGCTCCTATTACGCCATTGCCCATTTCAGCAAACATGTATTGCCGGGCGCAAAACGCATCGCATCACAAATGGATGTCTCCGATTTGCGCCATGTGGCTTTTAAGAATGAAGATGGCGGTATTGTCGTTATTCTACAAAATGAAAGTGAAAACGATATTGGTGTGAAGTTGGAGCTTGAAGACAGGTCGCTTAGCGTCAACATCGTCAAGCGAAGCATTTCTACACTATTACTCTAAGAGGTGGCCCATGAAGACACATTATCTCAATGACAAGACTTTTGTCGTGGAAAACTATAACCTGCAAAAACCGTTCGCGAACTTTTTGCCTGGTGTTGCGGGTAAAAAAGGCATCCCTCTATGGGCGTTTTATGTCAATCGCGGCCAAGGGATTTCCGGTTTTGGTCTTCAGGACAAATCCCGTCCGATCATGACCTTCACGCCGGCAAACAAAGCCTATGAATCGGTCAGTACCATCGGGTTCAGAACCTTCATCAAGACCAAAAACCAGTTCTACGAACCATTCAACCCTGATTCCGGGTGTCCCCATCGCATGGAAATCAACCGGTCCGGTTTCGATATCGAAGAGACAAACGATGCTTTGGGTCTGAAGACACGTGTGCATTATTTCGGATTACCCAATATGCCCGTAGCCGGATTGGTCAGGAAAATCGAAATTACAAATACAACAAAAGAGCCGATGGATTTGGAAGTTTTGGACGGCATCGCTGAAATCCTGCCTGCGGGCATTCACAATGACGGCTTCAAATCAACATCCAATCTTCTATCCAGCTGGATGGATGTGGCTCATCTTGATGAGAAACTGGCATTCTTCAAACTGCGTGCCTCCACGAACGATTCCTCTGAGGTGAATCATGTCGTGGACGGGAATTTCTATCTTGGTTTCACCAAGCAGGGGCTGATTCGACCGCTTGTGGATCAATCTTTGGTTTTCGGATACAATACCGCGAAGACAAAACCGGTCAGGTTCATGGAACAACGGTTATCTGATATTACAGATTCACCTCAAGTGACAGCCAACAAGATTCCATGCTGCTTCATACCGGTCAAACAGATGTTAAAGCCAGGTGAAACACTTCGTCTTTACGCTTTGAGCGGACACACACACGATATCGGTACTTTACGCAAACAACTCGACCATCTGGTCGATGAGAATTTGATCAATCAAAAACAAATGGAAGCCGAAACGGTCATCGAAACGCTCTTAAAAGACGTGGAAACCGAATCAGGCATACCTTTGTTCGATGAATACGTCAAACAGAACTACCTGGATAACTTTTTAAGAGGTGGGTATCCCGAGAAAATCGGCAACAGCATCTACCACCTCTACTCACGACGTCACGGTGATTTGGAGCGGGATTATAATTTCTTCTCCCTGGCGCCCGAATACTATTCTCAAGGCAACGGCAATTTCCGGGATGTCTGTCAGAACCGGCGGTTGGATAGTTTCATCCATCCCGAAGTCATGACATTCAACATCAAACATTTCGCCAGTCTGATCCAACTCGACGGATACAACCCGTTGGCGATTGACGGCATCGTTTATACATTACCGGATGCCAAAACGAGACAAGCGCTTTGTGAAAAGCATTTTGCTGATGATGGCACCGTGGAAAAACTGTTGAAGGGCACGTTTACACCCGGTCGTATCGTCAATACGGTTGAATACCATGCCATTCCGATCAAGACAGACGAACAAACCTACCTCGATGATATCATCAGCCGATCGAAACGGACCTATAATGCCCAGTTCGGCGAAGGCTACTGGAGTGATCACTTCACCTACATTCTTGACCTGGTTGAAAGCTATGAGGCCATCTATCCCGATACGATGCAAACCGTCTTGTTCGAAGATGCCGATTATGCCTACTTCGAATCACCGGTCAGCGTCCTTGCCCAGAAGGACAAGGCGGTCATCACCAAAGACGGCGAAATCAGACAGTATGGTAGTTTGCGTCATTACGACGAGACTAAGCTCAAAAAGTTGAACGTGAAACCCTATAAGCCGAATTGGACTAAAATCTCCGGCGAGATCTATACCTCAAATCTATATACGAAACTGTTGTCGCTCGTATTAAACAAGCACAGTCTTCTCGATCCGGACGGACTCGGTGTGGAAATGGAAGCCAACAAACCGGGTTGGAACGATGCGATGAATGGGGTGCCGGGCTTGTTCGGTTCCGGTATCAGTGAAACGATTGAGACACTCAGAATCGTCGAGTTTCTCAAAAAATACACGGGTATGCACGGGCATCTGAGTGTTCCTCGTGAGCTGGCGGCGTTTTTTGAAGGTCTTGCCCCTCTACCGGATTATAAAGGTCGCGTCGAACTGCGAGATACCTACCGTGAATCGATCCGGTTCGGGCTTACCGGTCCGTTAAGCCGAGTGACACTTGAAGGTGTTTCCGGATATCTTGATGATCTGGAAGACATGATCAAAAACAACCTGAAAACGTTGTTCGACCAATCCGAAACCATTCTGCCGACGTTTCTCACCTATAAGGTCGAAACCTTCGAAAAACGGATGAAAAACGGTGAACCACTCATCGGTAACTACAATTTGCCGTTGGTCATACCGACGCGTTTCAAAAGAAGGGCTTTACCGAAATTCCTGGAAGCCCCGGCCCGATTATTGAAAACCGGCTTCGACCAGAAAGCATTACGTCGAATGCATGAGAACATCTTGAAATCCGATATCTACGACAAGACCCTCGATATGTACAAGACAAGCGAACATCTGGAAAAAGAATCCCATGAGATCGGACGGATTCGCGCTTTTACACCAGGTTGGCTCGAACGGGAAAGCAATTTCCTGCATATGACATATAAATACCTGTTGGGGCTGTTGAAGGCCGGTCTGTACGATGAATACTATAAAGCGATTCAATCCAACTTGGTCTGTTTCATGGATCCGGCGGTCTATGGTCGCAACCCACTCGAGAACTCGAGTTTCATCGCTCCGTCCAACAATCCCAATCCCGAGATCCACGGTCAAGGTTTCTTCGCGAGATTGAGCGGTTCGACGGTGGAACTGCTCAACATGTGGACCGTTATGATGACCGGAGGACAACCTTTTAAGGTCAGTAATGGTGAACTCACGTTGGCATTAGAACCCAAATTATCACAGGACTTCTTTAAAAAAGACGGAACGGTGAGCTTCACGTTCTTGAAGAACACGAAAGTCACCTATGTCAACAAAGCAAGAAAAGCAACCTATGATGATACGGCAATAAGAAGCATTGAACTCATAGATGGAACAGAGACTATTGTAATCGAGGGTGGTGAGATCAAAGGCGAAATGGCAGTAGCGGTAAGGAACGGTTCATTCACGGCAATCAAAATATTTATGGAATAAAAAATGAAATGGAGGAAGCTTTAATGAAGAAAGTATTTGGATTATTCTTAGCATTAACATTAGCATTAGGATTGGCTGCCTGTGGCGGGGACGGAAGTGCACCGACCATTGAAGGCACAGAAGACATCACCATCTATTTGGATGAGGAATTCGATCCGATGGAAGGCGTCACTGCGACCGACAACAGAGGCAGAGACATCACCGAAGATATCACAATTGTCGGAACAGTGGACACGGGAACTGTCGGCGACTATTACTTGCGTTATAGCGTAGAAGACAGAAACGGCAATAAAACCGAGGAAGCACGTTATGTCACCGTAGCTGTGGATCCGGATTCGATCGGGGATGAAATGGTTCCAAACGGCGACTTCTCGATGGGTATGGCCTTCTGGTCGACGACCACCGGACTTGAAGGTGGCACGGGGAATTTCTCAGTCGTCGACGATGAACTGAAAATCGAAATTCTATCGGTTGGCGGCGGCATGTGGGAACCACGTCTTGAAAACATCGGCATCACGTTTGAAGAAGGTGAGTCTTACAAAGTAAGCTTTGAAGCCAGAGCGGAAGAACCACGTCCGGTCCATGTTCAAGTTGGTGAACTCTTACCATCCGCACCATGGTTTACAGACTTCAAACCGACGCAACAAGTCATATTCGACTTGACGACGGAGATGCAAACATTTGAATTTGTCTTCACCATGACACTACCCACCAACGATAACGGAGCCATGATTTTTGAATTTGGTACGATACCTGGCGCAGCTGACAACTATCTAACCACCGTCTACTTGGACAATGTGGTTATTGAAGAAAGCGAACCAGAGTACAGCGATCCCGTTTTCCAAGGCGTCGAGAACATCAGCGTCGAAACCGGTACTGTTTTCGATCCGCTTGAAGGCGTTGTAGCACTGGATGCGGTAGACGGTGAACTCGAACTTACCCTTGATAACGTAACCGGTGAGGTCGATACTGACACACCAGGTGATTACACCTTGACCTATACCGTTACCAACTCTGGAGACATGACAACTACCGTTGAACGTGTCGTATCCGTTGTCGATTTGATTTTCAATGAAACCGACATCATCAAAAACGGTGATTTCGACGAAGATTTGGACGCCGATGATCCTGAATGGTATCTCTGGCAAGCCGACTGGGATCCAAACGATAGCCCAATGACCGATGGTAGCCTTTCATTATCCGGCGGTCAGATGGTCTTAGAAGTCAACGATATCGGCTCATGGGGCCATATGGGATGGTTGTTACAAGCCACTCAGGATATTGAACTTCAAGTGGGCTACACCTACAAAGTCATTTTTGAAGCCAAAGCGGCTGCTGAGCGTGATATTGATTCAGTTGTGGGATACACGGATTCAGCGCATAACTGGAACCAACACGGCGGCGGAACATTCGCTTTGACTACCGAACTACAGACATTTGAATACATGTTTACCGTGACCAAAGATAGCGGCGATTACCAAGACGTCTTTAAAGTCGAATTCGGTCATGCGGATGATACCGTCTATGTAGAAAGCGTCGAGATTCAGGTTTATGCTGAAGGACCACTTCAAAGCAATGGTTCATTCGACGATACCGGATGGTTCATGTGGCATCAAGATTGGGATACAACACCTGTGGTCGATTATGGCATCGTGGATGAACAAATGGTCGTGACCATCAGTGAAAACCTCGGTGATCACAACTGGTCGATTCAATTGATTCAAACCGATATCGCCATGACACCAGGCACAACCTATCGTGTCACCTTCGATGCGAAGAGTGAGCACGCACGCGACATCAACTTCAAGTTCATCGAAGGCGCTGCGGGCGGTACGGAATTCTGGGAAGCATTCACCATCGGTGAAACCATGGATACCTACACCTTCGATTTCGAGTTTGACTCAGAGCTTGATTTCGGACGCATCAGCATCGAACTTGGTCAAATCGGCGACGCGCAACCAGGTGAACTCATCTTCGATAACATCAGCATCGTTGAACTCGACGATTCGGACGATGTCGTTGAAGGCACCGAACGCGTTACCAACGGTACTTTCGATCAAGTTGTCGATTGGTACATGTGGCATCAAGACTGGGATACAGCCCCTGTTGTTGATATGGCAGTTGTCGACGGTGAACTGGTTGTAACCATTACCGAAACACTTGGTGATGCGAACTGGGCGATTCAAGTATTCCAACACGGTATTGAAATGACACCGGGAGCGACGTATCGTATCAGCTTTGACATGAGAAGCGATCACGAACGCGACATCAACTTCAAGTTCATCGAAGGCGCTGAAGGCGGCGCAGAATTCTTTGAAACCTTCACCATCGATGAAACCATGACAACCTATAGCTTCACATTCACGTTTGATTCATTGCTTGATTTCGGCCGACTCAATATTGAACTTGGTCAAATCGGCGACGCACAACCTGGCGTTGTAACCATTGATAACGTCATGATCTACCGCACATTCAACGACTAGAATAAGAACCATGCGCAAGGGATATTGCAGGACACCTTAACGTGTCCTGCAAGCTCTTGCCGCTCTATTACTTTCGTGAGATAATATCAAGACCGATTATGTTTGTAGCAGAAGTACTTTTTGGAGAGGATATTTTATGAAGAAAATATTGATTCTATTTTCCTTGTTTGTCATGTCATTTTCCCTCGTGGCATGTGGCAGAACAAGCACTAGCAATATTGTCTTGAGCTATGCCGACTGGGGAGACCAGGAACTGAACAAAGCATTAATAGATGCGTTTATGGAAGAAAATCCACACATCCGTGTCGAATTAAGACAGGATATCACCGGGGCCGGAGCCTCTTTCACTGAGAGTCTTTTGAACGCTCAAGCAGCCGGTGTGTTACCGGATGTCTTCGCGATTGACAATGTCCCGACCGGTTACGGTAACGGCATGTTGCTTGACATCTCGGAATATTGGGATGCCGATCCCGATACGGAACTGATTTATCCGAACATCGCTGAAACAGCGGTTTATGGTGATGGGCGTTATGCCATTCCATCATTCCAGTTCATCAAGGGCATCTACTTGAATCTGAATATTTTTGAGCAATATAACATTGATTTGCCTGATTATGACTGGAAATACGATGAATTTGTCGATATCGCCATCGAAATTCGCCAAGCGGGAATCAACGATTATGTTTATGGCATCGACCCCTGGTTCGGTGTTTTGGATTTTGAAGCGATCTGGCCGACACAGGATCATGAGGATGTCGGATATCAAACATGGGACGGCGAACGGTTCAACTTCAATACACCGATGTGGATTGAAGCCTATGAGGCGCGTCTTGATCTGATGCAACGTGATGTCGTCGCCAGTTTTACTGAAGAAGAAATGGCCGCAATTGGTGAAAATGTCTGGCCATGGGCTGCCGGTTATATCGGCATGCGTATCGATGGATCCTGGAACTTGTGGATGGTTGAATCTATGTATGAGGATTATGGTATTGAACTTGGTTTCTGGCCATATCCTGGTGGTGCTGCCGGTCAGTTCCCACCAACGATCCTTGATTTTGCAGTTGTCTCAAGTCAAACCGATCACCCGCAAGAAGCTTACGAGCTGGCAAAATGGATGACCTTTGGTAAAGAAGGCTGGATGACACGTCTGGATGTCATGGAAGAACGTGGTGACATCTATCTAGACCGTTTTCCGATTGCGGATTATCCGGAAGTATGGGAAAAAGCAGAAGATTTCGTTGATCTCGTTCCAGGTTTGCGAGCCAGTGTCGATTTGTTCGAATATTCCAAGCCGGATGTCGATAAATGGCTGCCTGGTTATGCTGCTTTCTGGGAGTGGGTCGAAAGTGACGACAATGATTACTGGACCCGTATCAATGAAGGTTTGATTACACCTGAGGTTTTTGCTGCTGAATGGGAAGAACAGATCAACAAAATGGTACAAGAAGCACTAGAAGAATAAGAAGTGGTTAAAGCTTGGCTTATTCTAGCCAAGCTTTAATCTATCCAAGAGGTGAGACAGGATGAAAACAGCATTTAGAATCCTAACCGTCCATAAATTTAAAATGGTTGTCACTGTGATTGCCTTGTTCAGTGGTGTGTATTTTTTCATCAACCGCGATGTTGAGCAATCGGTACACATTGACCCTGAAGCGATTCGTCCGGCGGAAGGTTTTGACACGTATTACTATCATGTGAATCGTAATTTGGATGCCGATAAACCGCAGAATGTCCGTTTGACGATTCCAGCGGATACCTTTCATGATGAGACGATAGGCGTCCAGGATTACGATGGACCGGTTTTTCATATGACCCGTAACGAAGCTGTTAAAATTGATGTCTTCGTGGAAGAAAGTGGTGTCTATCATCTTGCGCTTGATCAAAAAGATGTGGGTCATTCGATCTTACCGACTTCACTGCGCGTGCGCATCAACGGTGATGTACCTTTTGAAGAAGCACGTACCATCGAACTACCGACCCGTTGGGTCTTCTCGAGTGATGACTTCATCGAGGACCGTTATGGAAATGAAATCATGCCCGGTGCGATCAAGGACGATGTTTTCGAAAAATCTTATTTACATGATGCAACCGGTTTGAATGCGAAACCATTGATGTTTTATCTCGATGCCGGCGATAACACCATCGAAATACGCCTGGTCAATGGCGAAATCACGATGGGTAATTTTTATGTGGAAAGTGTCAAGGATTATCCCGATTACGACAGTTACGTGTCTCAATATCAAAATGCTTCACTGATTGAAAATCAGCCGCTCATCATCGGCGCTGAACAAATCGCATATAAAACGAATCCGTCTATCCGTTTACAGAGTGAACGCGATCCATCCGCCACAAGCTACAATACGCGTTATCTGCGTCTCAATGCTATTGACGGACAAAGTTTCAGAAACGGAAATGACGTTGTCGCTTATGAAATCGATGTCCCGGAAACCGGTTTTTATCACGTGGGATTTAAATATAAACAGAACTTCCTGATGCAGATGCCTGTCTTCAGGGAAATCCGCATCAATGGAGAAGTACCTTTCAAAGAAGTCGCCATGGTGCCATTCCATCATACGAATACTTATCAATACATGCTGGTCGGCAATGAAGAAGCGCCTTTCATGTTCTATTTGGAAGAAGGAAAAAATGTTTTAAGTCTTCGGGTTGTAGTGGAGCCTTATCGCAATGCCTATGAAAATATTGTCATGGTCATGGATGAAATGACCGATCTGAGTCTGGAGATAAAGAAACTTACCGGGAATACCACCGACCGCTACCGTACCTGGCGTCTTGAGATGTATATTCCGGATATCGAAGAGCGTTTTGACCGGTGGATTGAAGTTCTGGAACATGTGGAAGAAGAGTTGGGCAAATACAGCCCGATCACCGAACCTACGGAATTGAAAAACCTCCAACTTGCCATCAAGCAACTGGACTTATTGCGTGAGGATGTAAACGACATTCCCAACCGGATGCGGATGCTTGCGGATGGCGATAGTTCAACCGCACAATTGTTGGGTGTTTCGATTCAGAGCTTTCTTTTGAACGGATTGACGTTTGAGCAAATTTACATTGGTAGCGCCTCTGAGATACCGAGTGAAAGAGCCAATGTATTTACACGTTCATTTGAAAGTGTGAAACGGTTTTTCCTGTCGTTCAGACAAGATGATTACGCCGCAACGGGAACGGACGACGATGTCGTTGAAATCTGGGTGAATTACCCACGTCAATACCTGGAAATCATGCAACAGATCATAGATAGCGAGTTCACACCGGAAACAGGCATCAAAGTACAATTATCGCTCATGCCCGATGAGAACAAACTGATTCTGGCAAACGCAGCGGGAACAGCTCCGGACATCGCGCTTGGTGTCAATCACTGGATCCCATATGAGTTTGCGATTCGCAACGCCAGTTTGGATTTACGTCAATTTGAAGGTTATAGCGATACGGTAAGCCAGTTTGCCCCTGGTGTCATGGTTCCTTATGCTTTCGAGGACGGCATGTACGGTATGCCGTTGACACAGAACTTTTGGGTGACGTTCTATCGTACCGATATCATGGATGCCTTGGATATTGAAGCTCCGGATACTTGGGATGAAGTGATTGAGGTTTTACCTGAGTTGCAACGATACGGGATGAACTATTATGAACCACTTGCATTCTTTGGCGGATTCAAGCCTTTTGTCGCAACCATGCCGTTCATCTATCAGTTTGGTGGTGAGTTGTATGCTGAAGATGGCATGTCGACATTGATCAATAGTGATGAGACCTTGGAAGGCATACGTCTGATGACCGATCTGTTCACGGTCTATAATATGCCGAAAGAAGTTCCGAACTTCTACAATCATTTCCGCTTCGGAACGATGCCGATCGGGATATCCGATCTGTCTACTTATCTGCAGCTGACCATTGCGGCACCTGAAATCGCCGGGAAATGGGATATCGCACCCCACCCGGGTGTCATGAACGAGCACGGTGAAGTGGAACGTTGGGCCGCAAGCGGCGCACAAGCATCGGTCATCCTCTCAGCTACGGATAAACCGGATGAGTCCTGGGAATTTCTAAGCTGGTGGATGAGCACGCCGATTCAGGTGATGTTCGCCAATCGATTACAGACAACTTTCGGAGCTGAGTTCTTATGGAACACGGCGAATCTGGAGGCCTTTGCACAACTACCACTACCACAAGATCATATCGACGTCATTTTGGCACAATGGGAATTCGCCCTTGAAGCTTCAAGGATCCCAGGAGCCTATATGGTGGAACGTGAAATCAGCAACGCCTGGAATAAAATTGTGTTCGACGACGCCAATCCGAGGATTGCATTGGATAATGCGGTAAGGGTCTCTAACCGAGAGATTCTGTACCGGATGCAAGAGTTCGGTTATGTTGAAAACGGGGTGGTTATCAAACCATATCGTGTGCCGACGATGCGCAATATCGACTACTGGTTAAGGGGGCATCACGATGATTAGAAGAATGAACCATCCTGCGTGGTTTTTTGGACCATATCTCATCTTATTCCTTACATTTATCGTCGTTCCGGTCATCATGGCCATTACGCTTTCTTTTACGTATTTCAATACCATTGAGACTCCGGAATTCATCGGTTTGCGAAATTATGTCGAACTGCTCACAAGAGATGAGATTTTCATGCAGTATGTTTTGCCGAATACGATAAAATTCGCGTTTATCGTCGGTCCGGTCGGATATCTGATGAGCTTTTTGCTGGCTTGGATTCTTGCGCAAATCCCGCATCGGGTCCGGACACTATTCGCCATCATTCTCTATAGTCCTTCAATGACAGCGGGCATTGCGATGGCCGTGGTCTGGCGTGTACTATTTTCCGGCGATCAAAGCGGTTACTTGAACAGTCTGATGTTGAACTGGGGCCTGATACAGGAGCCTGTTCAATTCTTGACCTCGCCCAACTATTTGATGAATATCATGATCGTGGTCTCGCTATGGGCCAGTATGGGAGTCGGTTTCCTTGCCATGCTCGCGGGGATTTTGAACATCGATCAATCCCTTTATGAAGCGGCTTATATCGACGGCATGAAAAACCGCTGGCAGGAAATATTCTACATCACCATACCTTCGATGAAACCCCAGATGTTATTCGGGGCCGTCATGGCCGTTGTGGGGACCTTCCAGGTCGGCTTGATCGGTGTGCAATTATCCGGCGCGAATCCGACACCGCAGTATGCCGGGCAATTGATGGTCAACCATATTGAGGATTACGGGTTTATCCGTTTTCTTATGGGGTATGCTTCGGCAGTGAGCGTCGTCCTGCTACTGATGATCTACGGTATTAGTAAAGTCACATTCAATCTGCTCGGCGAGCGGGACTAAAGGAGGATTGATTATGGCTAAATTCAGTGGTATGAAAATCAATCCGAAAAAATTCCATCGCAGTCAGATCAAATTCTATTTCATCTTGATACCGATGGCCATTTTCATGGGATTGCCGATTATGTTTATCGTTTCACACGCGTTCAAACCGTTGAACGAACTGTTCGCTTTTCCACCAAGATTCTTTGTACGGGTACCGACCCTGCAAAACTTCCGGGACCTCATCAGCCTAGCGGCCGATTCCGGCGTACCATTCAGCCGTTACGTTTTCAATAGTCTCATCGTGACCACGACCGGTGTCTTTTTGTCCATGCTTTTTACCAGTCTGGCGGCTTACGGATTATCCAAACTGCATTTCCGTGGCAAAAAGCTATTGTTTGAAATCAATACGTTGGCCTTGATGTTTGTACCGATTGCGGTGACCATTCCGCGGTATATCACCATCGCGAGACTGGGACTCATTGATTCATATCTTGTGTTGATTCTGCCTTTGATTGCGCTACCTGTCGGATTGTTTCTCGTCAAACAGTTCATCGATCAGACACCGAATGAGTTGATTGAATCTGCCAAGATCGATGGCGCGAGCGAAATGCAGATATTCCTGAAGATCATTTTCCCCATCATTCTGCCGGCGGTTGCGACCGTCGGAATTCTCAGTTTCCAATTGATCTGGAATGATGTCATCGGTTCTACGCTTTATGTCAACGATGAATCCATGAAGACATTGGCCTTCTACTTTGCGACCGTCGCTCAGACCATGCCGGGTCAGGCAGCAAACCCAGTGGCCGGACAAGGCATTCTGGCTGCGGCAAGTTTGATTATGTTTGTGCCGAACATAATCATGTTCATCTTCTTACAGAATAAGGTCATGAACACCATGGCGCATTCAGGTATCAAATAATGAAAAAGATATTATTCGGCTTATTGTTGTTGCTTGGGCTTATCGCTTTCGGCACAGAAATCAGCGCAGAAACCGGTGTGCGGTATCACACCTATACCATCAGTAACGATCGTCTGGTTAGGACACAGACCGCCTACGTTCCTGTAGCTGCCATCGACAACATCTACGGTGTACCGCTATATCAACCCAATGATATTCATATCGACAAAGACAACACGATCTACATCGTCTCGACCACCCCGGCGAATACCGGGCAACTTGTCGTTTTCGATCTGCAAACCCAGGATGCAACCGTATACGGTACAGACTATCTGATCAACCCCACTGGTGTTTTCGTGGCTGGGAACGGGGATATCTATATCGCCGATCGTGGTGGACGTACTGCTTATAGACTCGATTCGGAGGGTAACATTCTTCAAACGATCACCCGTCCTACCTCCCCACTTTTCGGTACCGGTGAGTTCCAACCGCGTAAAATCGTGGCCGATACAAGAGGTAACACCTATATTCTGAATCAAGGCGTGCGTGGGTTGGCCCAATTCAGCCGTCAAGGTGATTTTCTCGGTTATTATGGAACCAATACCATCACCCCGACGTTAAGAACGGTTCTCCAATATACTTTTTTCACTGAAGAACAACGTTCGCGGCTTTTCAATCTCACCCCGCCGGAGATCTCCAATGTGGCCATCGACCAGCGTGGCTTGATTCATACGGTCAGTCTCGGTGTTGATAACCACGGGGTAAAGCGCTTGAACATAAGTGGCGATAATCTTCTGCCCGCGATGTTGAACGCACCGAATTTGGTGGATGTCTATGTTGGCCCGATTGGGAACATCTATGTCATCACGACCAACGGCATGATCTATGAGTATGACCGGGAAGGCAATCTTTTGTTCGCTTTTGGCGGTCAGGATGTCAGCAATCAGATTCAAGGTCTCTTCGAACTGCCATCGGCCATCGCGGTCGATGATGATTACAATGTGTTTGTTCTGGACCGTGCCGCTGGTGAACTCCAGATCTTCATGCCGACTGAGTTTGCCAATCTGGTGCATTTGGCTTTGGCTTCCTATCAGGAGGGAGACTATCTCGACAGCCAGGAACCATGGGAAGAAGTGTTGAAGATGAACGATTTCTTCGATCTGGCGCATCGTGGTATGGGCAATGCCTATTATAGTTTGGGTGCGTTTGATGAAGCGCTCGAATCATATTATATCGCCTACGACCGTGAAGGTTATAGCGATGCCTTTTGGGAAGTCAGAAACCTTTGGTTGCTCGAGAATGTCGGTTCGATACTTACCGTCTTTTTCCTGGCATTGTTGGTCTACATCATTAATCTCAAAGCCAAATTCATGCACCACGTGACCGGTCCGATTGCAAAAGGTTATAACAAACTCCGCCGCAAAAGCAGAACATTCGATGAAATCATGTATGTGTTCACCTATTTGAAGAATCCTGCGGATGCGAGTTTTGAAATAAAAAGACGGCAACGAGTCGGGATGTTTTCTGCGACTGTCCTCTTGGGCATTTATTTCTTGTTTTATGTTCTATATATCTATAATTTGAGCTTCTTGTTCAACACACGGGTGATTGAAAACATTAACCTTGTGGAAGAAATTGTAAAAATATTCCTGCCGTTTGGGTTATGGGTCATCGCCAATACGTTAATCGGTTCGATCCGGGAGGGGGAAGGCCGGTTCAAGGATGTCTACATCACGACGATTTATGCTTTGACACCCTACTTTATCGTTCTGCCGGTCTTGACCGTACTTTCACAAGGTCTCACCTATAACGAAGCTTTCTTGATGGAGATGCTCATGTTCATCGGCGTCGCTTTGACGGTTGTCTATTTCTTCTTCATGGTCAAGGAAACCCATTATTACAAGGTCAAGGAAACATTCCAGTCCATTTTCATATCGGCTTTCACCATGGTGATGCTGATGTTGGGGTCGTTTATCGTCTATATTTTGTTGAGCGAACTGGGCACACTAATCAAAGACATTGTCATGGAGGTGTATTATCGTGTTTAATCTAATGAAAAAGGCATTTACACTTCTTTTGCTTGGCTTTGTCGGTACGGTTATAGTGCATACCAGCACTTCTGACAGGTTTGATTTTCATGACGATCCTGATTTGTTCTATAACTATATCGAGGATCAAAAACTGAACTCATCCCGTTTTTCACAAGTGGAGGATTTACGTCAAATTGATCCAGCCACCATCATAGCAATAAACGATGACGATGCATTGATTACAGAAAATGATGACTTCAGACTGTTTTTGAACATAGATACCTTGAATTTCAAAATCGAAAACAAGCAAACAGGGTATGTCTGGTCGACCGCACTGGATGACCCGATCAATGCAGGGTCTTATGACCCGTTGCTTAGAAGCGGTATCGGTATTGAGTATATCAATAAGGAACAACAGATGGGCATTCGTGAGAATATCGGCATCATCAACACGGAGTTCGAAGTAACCCAAGAAACCATCACCGATGGGGTAAGGTTGCATATCGATATCGGTGGTTTCTGCGCTACGACAAGTTGCAGACTGCGTTATGATGATTATCTGGCCGGCGATTTCACACTCGAACAGTTGATCAGAATCGGTTTTGTGCAGATCGGTGTGGCATTCACGTTGGATGTTCGTTTGACCGACAGCGGTATTAGCGCACACATTCCCTACGATTCGATCAGTGAAGAAGGCACGGATTGGATCACCTTATCAAGCATTATCATGTTTCCCGGCATGGGCGCAGCGTTTCTGGATGAGATTCCAGGATATATGGTTGTGCCTGATGGCGTGGGCACATTGATGCGTTATGACGATAACAAGGGTCAATTCTCCACACCTTTTGAAGAGCGTTTCTACGGTTCGAATGCTGGCATTGCCACGGGAAGAGTCTCTGTGACGAGTCATCCGCTTTCGATGCCGATTTTCGGAGCGGTTCATGGTGTTAGACAGAATGCCTTTATCGGCATCATCGAATCCGGTGATTTGAATGCACGCTTGTTGGCCCATCCCAACGGGTCGCGTAATCTGGACTACAATCTGATTTTTACGAAATTCGATTTAAAACAGACTTTCCGGCAAAGTTTTTCAAGTGACGGTACTGGCGGTGCCATGCGTGTGGCAGAAACGTCTCACGATGATATCCGGATAAGGTTCGATTTCCTTGATGGTCAAGATGCGCATTATACTGGTATTGCGAAACAATACCGTAATTATCTGATCGATCAAGGTGTGTTGCGTTCGCTTGAAAGTTCTAGCGACCGGATTCCCATCCACATCCAATTTTTAATGGCGGATTCCACCAGTCGATTTTTCGGAAAGTCACTCATCGAGATGACAAGCATCGAGGCGGCAAGGGATATCTATGATGATTTGCACGCTGCCGGACTTGAAAATCAGACAGTATCGCTACTTGGATGGAACAGAGGCGGTTATAGCGGCCGCTTGCCCTCGGCGGTGAATTTCGAATCCCGTCTTGGTAGTTCCCGTGCATATGAAGCATTTATCGACCATATCAACACCAGCAGCAATCAAGTATATCTGGTGAACGATTATGTGCACGCATCCAACGATACCGGACGCATCACCTACCGAAATGATGTGGCCGCAGGGGTCGACCGTTTTAAAATGGATAGAACCAGACCGAATCGCGTCTATCCAAACCGGTATACCCTCTTGCCCTCAACCTCTAACCGATTGGCCCTGCGTGATTTGAGTGACTATGAAGATCTCGGTGTCAAGGTTTTGCATGAGAGCCTCGCCAGTACGTTGTTTTCCTATTATGAACGGGATATCTATACCCGAACCGATACATTTAGAGCGTTTGAAGACATCTATCAAGCGTATGACGAACAAGCAGGCTACTATTATCCCAATGCATATGCTTATAAGTATACCGATACCTTTTTCCATATGCCGCTTTATAACTCGCAACTGAAATATTTCGATGATCTGATACCGTTGCTACCGATAGTATTGCGGGGACATATGGAACTTTATAGCGAGTTTTTAAACTATAACAGTCTTGGCAGAGAACAATTGCTTGCCTTGATCGATTTCGGAATCAATCCATCGTTCATTCTTTCAGAGAACCGTGCAAGTAACTTGCGCGGCTCCGATATCGAATATTACTATACATCGAGATACGATGAATGGCGCAACAGTGTCATAGAAGATTACCTGTTTGTCAACGATGCCTTGCAACATGTGATTGGTCACACGATTATCAACAGGCAAGTTCTGGATGTCGGCATCGTCGAAGTCACGTATGATAACGGTGTCTATTTCGTGATCAATTATACCTCACAAACCTACACGTTGCCGGACGACGTATCGGTTGCTCCCCTGGATGTTCACATCGGAGGTGTTGGATCATGAAAAAGTGGTGGTCGCGTTTGTCTGCGTTTATCGAAAAACGGATTGCGGAACCGTTAGGAAAGTATCTGTACAAGCTGACGCATAACCGTGTTTTTGATGTAAAATCGAACCGCTTGGTTCTGTTCAACAAGTTCAACATTCCGATGACGAACCGTAGGCGTGAGAGCTTGATCGGCATGGGTTTCATCTTCATCTGGATTGTCGGTTATCTCATTTTCACCCTTTATCCGGTTTTCTACAGTCTGTATTTGAGTTTTTTCAAGGTCACACTGGATGGCGCGTCTCTGGAACTTATTTTTGAGGGCATCAACAATTACCGTGCATCATTCCTGAGCGATCCCTATTTTGTGGAAATACTCATTGAATATGTCTTGGAAACGCTTATCAATGTACCGGTCGCCATTGTGTTTGCACTGGTGATAGCGATATTGATCAATCAGAATATCAAAGGTAAGGGCGTATGGCGAACCATTTTCTTCCTACCGGTCATCATCACCAGTGGGCCGGTCATTCAGGAACTTGTCAATCAAGGCGCCACGACATTGCCTTCCATTGCGGATTATACCTTCATTGAAATGATCCTTGATAACATCAGCAACCTGCTTGCCAATCCACTCCAGGCATTGTTCGATCAGATTCTTCTGGTTTTGTGGTTTGCGGGGATTCAAATTCTAATTCTCTTGGCGGGGCTTCAAAAAATAGACCGATCCATCTACGAAGCATCGATGATCGATGGGGCAGGGCCCTGGACATCCTTCTGGAAAATAACCTTGCCCTCGATCATGCCGTTGATTTCCATCAGTATCATCTACACGGTCGTTTCCATGAGTGTTTTTAACACGAACCGCGTCATTATCTATATCAGAGATATCATGCTCGCCCCACCCACACCGGCATTGACAACCGGCTATGGATATACCGCGACACTTGCCTGGATATATTTCGTCGTGATGAGTCTGATCATCATTTTCTTCATTGCGCTGATCAATATCCGAAAGGGGTTTAGATCATGAGAAAACTAGTTCGTAAACCCTACGTGTTTATCAAGGACATCATCGAGCTCATCAAGAAAAAAGAATACGCACAATTAAAAGTCCGTGTTAAACGGGCCTTTATCGGTATGCAGTTCACCGATGGCTTGCTTTATAAGTTGCTGGTTTACACTTTACTCGTCAGTTTGGCCTATATCTATCTCTATCCGGTGCTATACATGGTCACGAACAGTTTCATGACGATGTCGGATATCATCAATGTGGCCGTACGCTGGATTCCATCCAGTCTGAACTGGGAGAATTACCGCTTGGTCTGGACAGGTATCAATTACCCGCGGGCTTTGCTGGACGCCTTGATTCTAGCCGTTGTTCCGGCTTTCAGTGCCACGGTTTCCAGTGCGATCATCGGCTATGGATTCGCGCGATATCGTATGCCTTTTAAGAGATTGCTGATGGTTTTGATGATCATGTCATTCATCATTCCACCGCAAATCACCATGTTGCCGACATTCAGAATGTATGCCAACTACGATCTGCTCGGATCCTTGCGGGCATTTGTCTATCCGGCCATTCTGGGTCAAGGGTTGAATGGTGCCATTTATATTCTTGTTTTTTATTCATTTTTCAAAATGATACCCAAAAGCCTAGAAGAATCTGCCCAACTCGATGGCGCCGGCCCGATCACCGTCTTTACCAAGATCGCTCTACCGCTTGCCGTACCGGCAATCATCATCGTCTTCTTGTTCAGTTTTGTCTGGTATTATAACGAGACATATCTAGCGGGCTTGTTCTTAAGAGGTAGTGAGATGACAACCCTGCCGCTGCGAATCGAACAGTATATCAGCAACTTCACGAGCATCTATCCCGAGGGCAGCCCGGCCAGAGAGTTGTTCCAGGCTGTTAGACTAGCCGGATACATTCTTGCGTTATTGCCGCTGCTGATCATCTATTTCTTCACGCAGAAATATTTCGTCGAAAGCATCGATAGAACCGGCATCACAGGAGAATAAGAGTATGCAATGTCTCGAATCTTCACGCCTTTCAAGGCAACGGCTTCGGCTATATAGCGTATTGGATCTACTTAGTTGGATATTGCCCCTATGGATACCGTCACAAATTGTTCCGATTGAACGACTATCAAGGTTAAAGGCGTGCCGTTGCAAACGTTTTAGATAGCATTTTAGGCTAAATTTATGATATTATGCAGAGTGTAATGACGGATATCCATGACCATAGTCGTTGTGAATCCTGGTTTCAGGCTTCTTCACGGACATACCGCGATCACGATATACGGTCACTGTTTACATTAGGGCTAAGAAGATATCAGTGTCTTAGTAAAAAGGTTGCCGGGATGATTCCGGCCTGAATTATTTTGAATTTGAGAAGGTGAACTAAATGGTTACAATCAAAGACATATCGAAGATTTCCGGTTTTAGTGTGACGACGGTGTCAAAAGCGTTAAACAACTATACCGACATCTCCAACGCCACCCGTGATAAGATCATCAGTATTTGTGAAGAAGTCGGGTATGTTCCCAACAGTAGCGCGCGTTCCTTGAAAACACATCGTTCCTACACCATCGGCATCGTTTTTGAAGAGGAGACGAATCAAGGGTTGCAACACCCGCTTTTTTCAAAAATTCTTGAGCGGTTCAAAAGTGACGTTGAAGCCGCGGGGTACGACATCATGTTTCTCGCCAGAAGCATGGGGAAACAAAACGGATCCTATCTGCAACATTCGAAGCGAAAGCAAGTTGAAGGCGTGTTGGTGCTCTGTGCGGATTTCAACTCGAGTGAAATTTTGGAGCTTGCGGCTTCTGACATCCCGACGACCGTCATCGATTTCGCGGTTGAAAACACCATTAACATCACCTCGCAAAACGATCAGGCTGTAAAAACGGCCATTGATTATCTGGTCGATCTCGGCCACAAGAAAATCGCCCATATCTATGGCGACCGGTATTCATTCATCGGGGGACAACGAAAACGCAGTTTTGAAGAGGCTTTGAAAGCACAGGGTCTGCCTGTTGAGGAATCGTATCTGGTTTCCGGGGAGTTCTTCTCAAGACAAGAAGGATACGACGCGATGAATGAGTTGCTGAGGTTGGAAGACCGCCCGAGTGCTGTTTTCTGTGCTTCTGACATGTTGGCCATCGGTGCCATTCAGGCGATCAAGGATGCTTCAATGCGTGTTCCTGAGGATATCTCCGTCATCGGTTTTGATGGCATCGACCTCGGCCAGTTGATTACGCCACGACTCACTACAATTAAACAGGATACAGAAGAAATGGGTCTGCTTGCAGCAAAACATCTAATCGAACTGATAGAAAACAAGGACAGACCAAAATCATTCGAAACCATTAACGTTCCAACAGCTTTGATTGTTGGAGAATCGACTAAGAAGATCAACTGAGAGGAGCATTTCATGAAACTGGCAAAACATTTCGATTTCACCAAGATGCAAAAACTAGATCCCGCAGAATGGAATATAGAGGTCGGGGACAAGTGGGCCAATAACGAAAAACAGCACTATGTGAGCGATTCGGATAATCTTTATCTATCAGAAGAAGGCCTCACCATCAAAGCGACTTTAAAGGATGGCATCTATAAAAGCGCCCGTATCAATACCAAAGACAAAGTCTATTTCCAATACGGCAAAATCGACATCGTCGCCAAGGTACCCAAGGGAAAAGGCACGTGGCCCGCATTATGGATGATGAGCAACGACAGACGTTACGGTCGTTGGCCCAGAAGCGGTGAAATCGACATCATGGAGCATGCGGGCAATGAACTGGATGAACTCTATCTTTGTCTGCACACCGAAGCGTACAACCATACCCGCAATGATGAATATTTCACAAAAATAAAACGTCCCGGTATCAGTGACGATTTCCAGACGTTTTCATTAATATGGCGTGAGAACGAGATCATTTATCTATTGAATGATGAGCAAGTTGCACATTATAGAAAAGGCGAAGAAGGCAAGGATGTTTCGGCAAAAGGCTGGCCTTTCGATCATCCGTTCCATCTGATTATCAACATGGCCATCGGCGGTTCTCTTGGTGGTGAAATCGATGATACATGTTTTCCCCAGAAGTTCATTGTCAAAGATATAAAAATATATCAATGACTACTGTGAAGGGGATTGCCGATAACCAAAAAACCGCTGCCAAGGCAGCGGTTTTGGTTTATGTAAGCGTCTTTGCGATATCAACCCGAAGTCTATCGGGTTTCTTCTTCGGCCCATAGCGTTTAACGACTCTGCCGTCACGATCGATGAGAAATTTGGTATAGTTCCATTTTATGGCAGAACCGAACCAGCCGGATTTTTGGTTTTTAAGCCATTTGAAAAGCGGATGGGCTTTTTGGCCGTTGACATGGATCTTTTCGAACATGGGAAACGTGACACCATAGTTGATGGTGCAGGCTTCCTCAATGTCCTTGGCTTCTGCATGTTCCTGGTTGTTGAACTGATCACAAGGGAAACCTAAAACGACAAAACCTTCGCTTTTGTAATCCTGGTATAAGGTCTCCAGTTCGGAGAGCTGATGCGCCATTCCACATTTGCTTGCGGTATTGACAATAAGAACGACTTGATCCTTATAATCGCTCAGATCTATCTTTTGACCAGAAAGCGCGTTTGCTTCAAAACGGTATAAAGACATCATTTCACCTCGAGGTTATTCACCGAATACTTTTTTCCAGTCTGATAAGAACGCATCGATACCTTTATCGGTAAGGGGATGTTTGAAGGCTTTTTCGAAAACATCATATGGTATCGTGGCGATATGGGCGCCGGCGAGTGCGCTGTCGGCGATATGTCTTGGCGTTCTGATGGAAGCGGCGATGATTTCGGTGTCAAGTTCGTAGATATCAAAAATATCCCGAATTTCCTCAACGACGCTGATGCCATCGTGCAACGTATCATCCAGTCTGCCGATGAAAGGACTGACATATGATGCGCCTGCAAGTGCGGCGAACAAGGCTTGATTTGCACTGAAAATCAAGGTTACATTTGTCCGGATACCCTCNTTGGACAAGGTCTTGACCGCTTTCAATCCTTCTTTGGTCATGGGGATTTTTACNACCATGTTTTCGTGCATCTGTGCGATTTTGCGCCCTTCTTCAATCATTTCTTCTGCAATCAGGGAGATGACTTCGCCATTGACGGGGCCATCGACGATGCTGGTGATTTCTTTGAGAACCTCATTGAAATCGCGTCCTTCCTTGGCTACAAGTGTGGGGTTGGTGGTGACACCGGCCAGGATTCCAAGCGAAGCGATATCTTTGATGTGTTCGACATTAGCTGTGTCAATAAATAATTTCATGATGTTTCCTCCTTATTATTTTCATTTTTCATTTCGTCGAGTTTAAATTCAATCGGGGTCAAACCTTCAAGCGTCGGTTCGACTTTTGTGAAAAACATGACGCCATTCAAATGATCGAGCTCGTGCTGGAAAACGATCGCGAGAAAATTTCTCAGCCGCAGGGTTGTTTCGATAAGTTCATCGGTATCCGGATCAAGCAGATGTGTTTTCACGGTAACTTTCTGATATCTTCTGACCAGACCCGAAACTTCGCGGTCGACACTGAGACAGCCTTCACCGCCGGGTATATAGGTCTCTTTGGCGGAATGGGAGATGATTTTCGGATTGATCATCATATAATCATGGTGGTTCTCGAAGGTTTCATCTTCGGTATAGATGGCGAGCATACGCAAAGACAGATCGATTTGCGGTGCCGCGAGCCCGACGCCTTCCCGTAACTCATATTTTTCACGTGTCTCTTCATTTTGCGAGTTGATAAGAAACTGTCGCATCTCTTTCAATGTATCTTTAATTTTTTGCTCAACTGGAAATGCGACGGGTATCGCTTTCTTCGTCAACGTAGGGTGGCCTTCGCGGATAATGTTTTTCATTGTGATCATATGTGCGTCACCTCTATCATATTATAACAAATAAAATACGGTTTCCCTATGATTTTGCCTATCTTTCCAAAACAATATTCTAGCACAAAAAACNGTANAAGTATAAACATAAAACGTTTTCATCTCTGTGTATCTATTGAGTGAAACCCGATTTCAAAGTATAATGGAAAGGAACTACAAACACGGAGGCAAAACAATGAAACCAATCAAAAAAATAGGGATTATCACAGGTGGAGGCGATTGTAGTGGTTTAAACGCCGTTATCAGCGCTGTGACCAAGACCGCCATTCGTAAATATGGTGTCGAGGTGGTCGGGTATCTGCGCGGATATTTCGGTTTGTACCACAATAATTTCGTCAACCTGGATATGGATAAGGTTTCGGGGATCATGCATGAAGGCGGCACCATACTGAGAGCTTCCAATAAGGATAACCTGTTCAATTACCGCTTGGAGCACGAAGACGGCAGCGTCACATATGAAGATGTCAGTGACATCGCGATTGAGAACATGAAAAAAGAAGGCGTCGATGCCTTGATTGTCATCGGTGGCGACGGTACTTTGACCAGTGCTCGTGATTTCCAGCGAAAAGGCATACCTGTAGTCGGGGTTCCGAAGACGATCGATAACGACCTGCCTTCCACCGACGTGACATTTGGATACAACAGTGCCCTTACAAGCATCGTCGATTCACTCGACAAGATTCATACCACAGCATTTTCCCATGATAGAGTCATGATCATCGAAGTCATGGGCCGCCACACCGGCTGGCTTGCGCTTGAAGGTGGTTTTGCGGGCAGTGCGGATGTCATTTTGATACCAGAGATTCCTTATGACTTGAACAAAGTGGTGGAAAAAGTCAAGCAACGTGATGCTGAAGGCAAGTATTTCACCATCATCGTTGTCAGCGAAGGCGCCAAGGAAAAAGGTGGTGACGTCCATGTACGTCAGATCGTTGAAGATTCCGCCGATACCATGCGTCTTGGTGGTGTGGGGAAGCAACTCGCCAATAAACTCGAAAAGCTGATTCCCAACCATGAAGTGCGCAACACCAATCTCGCCTATACCCAAAGAGGCGGCATTACCTCACAGTTTGATCGCCTGCTGGCACAGCGTTTCGGTACCATGGCCATCGATCTGCTGATGCAAGGGGGCGCCGGCAAGATGGTACGCTACATCGGCCGTGACGTCACACACGTCGATCTTGAGGAAGTCGTCGGTAGCGGTGAAGTCGGCGAGACATCCAAAGGCGGCGCCAAATATGTTGATAAGAATGGTCAAATCGTTGAAAGCGCCAAGGCCATCGGGATCTGTTTTGGCGACTGAGTTTTCCTACCCGCTCGATTTCGAGCAATACACACCCGCTGAACTCGCTGATCTGATTGGCTTTTTAGATGATGTCGAAGCTTACACCAAAGGCCGTGGCCACATCGATGAAAAAAGACTCATCGAGCAATATGCAACGTTCAAGAACATCTTGAACAATAACGCCGAGGAAAAAAGAATCGACCGTGAATTCAAAAGACTTACCGGCATCTCCATTTATAAGACGATGCGAAAAATAACACAATAAAAAGGGGTGTCACCCCTTTTTTGGATGGTGAAAACATGCGACTGGACAAATTGCTTTCGAATATGAAATATGGCAGCCGAAAAGACATTAAGAAATTACTCAAGCAGGATCTGATAACCATCAATGAAATGCCCGCCAAGGATCCTTCGCGACATGTGAATCCGGACACCGATCTAATTAAGGTTGATGGTGAAACCGTGGATTACCGGGAAAACATCACGTTAATGATGTATAAGCCCGCCGGTGTGATCAGCGCCACGAAGGACGCTTCCCAATCCACAGTAACCGATCTTTTGCCCGAGGCGTACCAGCCTTATGCATTGAAAGTCGCCGGACGCCTTGATAAGGATGCCGAAGGTCTTTTGATCCTGACCACCGACGGCAAACTCATCCACGACATCATCTCACCGAACAAGGCAATCGCCAAAGTCTATGAGGTCGAGACTGAAAAACCCGTGGAAAACATCAAAGCTTTGGAAGCACCGATGACGTTGCTGGATGCCCGTGATCAACCTTATACAGTCAAAAAGCCTAAAATCCTACACCATGAAGGTACGTTTGTGAGACTGAGCATCGAGGAAGGCAAGTTTCATCAGATCAAACGCATGTTCGAACACATCTCCCACCACGTGGTCCACCTGAAACGGGTTCAGATCAATGATCTGCCCTTGGATCCTGACCTCAAACGTGGTGAAGTGAAGGTGCTTGAAAATAAAGACCTCGACCGATTGATAAAAAAATAGTCCGATTCGGACTATTTTTTGCATTCACCGCTTTTTACAAGTTCGGCCATGGTGTTTGCGACCTTTATCATATCGGTCTTGGTTTCTTCATGTGAAAGGGAAAGCCGCATCGAACCATCAATATACGCCTCAGGAACACGGATGCCTTGAAGGACATGAGACGCTTCGATGACTTCACTGTGACAAGCGCTACCGAGTGACACGCAGATACCGGCTTCATTCAATTTGAAGGCCATAATCTGTGCGTCCTGATCCTTGAACCCGATGTTCAGGATGCTTGGTAAACGCTTATCGCTGAAGGAAGGTCCGTTCAAGCGGAAATCGATGTTATTCTTTTTTAAAGTCTCTAGAAAAATCTCGGCGTTCGCTCGGATGGTCGCTTCCCAGGTATCGATATTGTGATAGCAGCGACCCAAGGCATGTTCACACCCGACAATGCCGGCGAGATTTTCCGTCCCTGCGCGTTTTTGATGCTCTTGTCTGCCGCCATGAATCAGACTGTCGAAAGTGTCCTTCGCTTTGAAATAGAGAATCCCGACGCCTCTGGGCCCATAGAACTTGTGTGCTGCGAAACTGGCGTAATCGATATCGAGTTCATCCAGTTTAATGCGTTGATGTGCCGGGCCCTGTACCATGTCGAGATGGAGTTTGGCTTGGTATTTCTTGCAAAGTTCATTGATGGGCGCCACATCGATGATGGTTCCGAGTTCGTTGTTGGCGTAAATCAGGGACACCAACGAGACTGTGTGGTCATTCAAGACCTTTTCCAGCTCATCCAACGGCATGTTTCCCGTCGCGTCACTTTCAAGGGTAATGACATGGCCGCCTTGGGCTTTGACGAACTTACAAGCGTTTAGCGTGGCGTTGTGTTCGACGTTGGAGGTGATGATTGTCTTTTTGGGATGTTTGAAAAAGGTGCCTTTGATGACGGTGTTTATGGCTTCGGTTGCAGTGCCGGTAAAAAGAATATGTTGCTTTTCGGTTCCCAGATATCTGGCGATATTGCGCCGTGCGACATTCAAACGTTTGCGAGCAGCAATGCCTGGGTCGTGCAAGGAAGAAGGATTGGCGAAGAAATTACGGGTTGCATCGTTCATGACCTGGATGGTTTCTTCGTCCGACTTGGTGGTGGCCGCATGATCGAGATAGATCATTGTTTTCATCCTTTCAAACGTATTTCCACAGGTTTTGAGGTGTCGATATCAAGAAAATCAAGCGTATCGCGGTGCTCGTTATAGTATATGACTGGTTGGTTGGCATCTTTAAAAAGGGTTTCCAAGGTTTCAGCAAATTGCTTCATGACATACGATTGGTGAATGATGCAAGGATCCTCGTCGTCAAAAAGTTCGATGCTTTTTTCTTTGATGGCATCTTTTTTGACAGGCATGTTCAGCATTTTACCTTTGAAAAGAACCTGCGCATCGCTTTGTATGATAATTTTCTTATTCATAAATCCAGCCCCAATCCGGTTCGAGTATCGCTACGTTTATTATACCAAATGCATATAGAAAGAAAAAGACCATCATCAGGAGGAAGAAAATGCTTGTGAACAATTTGATCAAGGACAGATGTTCCCTGACAAAGTTCGAGACGCCCATAATGTTTTTACTGAGAATCGCGATGATTGCGATGAGGATTAGCGGCAAGACAAAAAGAAGATTGAAGATTCCAAGATAGATTGTGCCTCTGACAGGGTCTACCGTATCAATCAAAAAGAGAATGAAAAAATAGATTTGTCCGGTACAGGCGGCTTCGGTGACGCCGATGATGGCGCCGATGATGAACGGGATGACGAAAATATAGAGTTTTTGTTTCAGGGATTTGTCTTCTGTCTTGATCAAGTTAGAAAAGCGGTCCATGATGCGTTTATTGAAGTTGCGAAGCCTCTCGGGTAGTTGGTTTTTGACTTTTTCATACTGCTCGTCACGCGTGACCCAATAATCGTAGAACGTGATGGCAAAGAAAAAGAGGGCAAGCAGTCCGAAAATGAAGTAGATGATGTGGCCGAGATCATCGATGAGATTTTGCATGAAGTCGGTACCGAGAAACGTGAGCATGCCAAAACCGATGAAGAAATAGGTGACAAGAATACCACTGATGTAAGCCATGGAAACAACAAGTAGAATCTTTTTTGATTTTAAAAACGAAAGTATCGAGATGAACATCAGCAGCATGGCAATTGCGCATGGGTTGATGCCGTCTAGCAATCCGGCAACGATAACGATAAGCAATCCCTGCCAACCTCGCAAGAATTCGACATCGGGATCAACCAGTTCTTTTAACGGGTTTTGAGCGCTTGCTTGAATATCGCCGCTTTCATACCCAGCGATGATGTCTGCGGACATCTGGTAGTAATCCTCTCCAGCGAATAATAAAGGATATGTACCATCAACATCATACGTTTCCAGATAGGATAAGAAAAGATAGTAGTTCATGGTATCGGATCGGGAAACACGGATGCGTGTCAGCTGATAACCGTCCGCTATAAGTTGATCGAGGACACCGGACTCTTCAACAATAAGACAATCGGAACATAAAGGATCGTAAAAATAGACGATTTCATGAGCATCCTCCACGGTATCAGCGGATGTCGGCATCGACGTAAATGAAAAAAGCAGTATCAGTCCGGCCAAAAGCATGCCAAACCGCGGTGTTAACAAACGCAATTGAACCACCTCATTGTATATTGCCACTTTATTATAATGATGTTCACTTCGCTTGTCAAACCATATTATCGTTGGTCTTACCCCTTGGTTTTGTGTTATAATGATGACGGTGATAATATGAATCAAGAAACCATAGAAAAAACCTATGCCCTGATCGATGAAATCCTTGAAACCAAAACCTTCATAGCCTTCAAGGAAGCAAAAAAGGCTTTGGATGATTGTTCAAAGGCAACCGGAGTCATCGAGACTTTCAACGCGGCAAAAACCAAATATGAAGATGCGAAGCAGTACGGAAAATACCATCCGGATCTGAAACGGTATCAACGTGAGTTGCAGGTGGCGAAGAGCGAACTTCTCAATCATCCGCGCATTCAGGAATACAAACGGTGCGAACGCGCTTTTTCCGAGATGCTTGATGATATCGCCTTGAGACTTGCGGCTGCGATCAGTCCGCGTATTGCTGTAGATACAGCCAACACATTCAAGAAAAACGGAGGCGTGAAAGTATGCAAGACCGAAAAAGCCTAATTGTATATTTCAAGAACCCCAAAGTGTTAAAACGAATCAAACGTTACGGTAACATCAGTTATTATCATAAGAAGCGCAAATATGCCGTCCTCTATGTCAACGCCGACCAGACGGATACCATCGCTAGTGAGCTTGAAGCTTTGAGACATGTCAGGAAAGTCGAGCTTTCATTGTTGGATGATGCCGCCTACAGAGCACAAGAGACACCAGAAGCGGCGCCAGAAAACAATGAAGAAGATGTTAAGTAAAATAGCTTGACAAGCATGGTGCTTTTTGTTAAACTTAATGCTGAGAAAATTAGAGGAGGAAATAACATGGCAGTGAAATTACGTCTACAACGTTTTGGTACAACGAAACGTCCATTTTATCGTTTGGTGGTAGCCGACTCATCCCATAAACGCGATGGTCGCTACTTGGAAATCATCGGTACATACGATCCTACGAAAAATCCGACCTTGGTGGATATCAAGGAAGACCGTGCTCTGGAATGGCTTAAAAAAGGAGCCCTACCGACCGACACCGTGAAGAACATCTTGAGCAAGCAAGGTGTCATGGCAAAGTATCGTCAAGACAAAAACTCACAGTAAGGAGAGTTTAAACCATGGCTGTTAATTATGAAAAACTGGTTTCTGACCTGGTAAAGCCATTAGTGGTACATCCCGATGATGTCGAAGTGAAAAAATTGTCTGAAGACGACAAACTTGTTACGGTTCAGGTTCTGGTACACCAGGATGACCTCGGCCGTGTTATCGGCAAGAACGGACGCATCGCCAATGCCATTCGCACCATTGCTTATGCTAGTGCATCACGTGAACATAAAAAAATTACGATTAATATCGACGCCTTTTAACCGGTCGTTTGATAGAAACGGTCTCCTGAAATTTCTTAGGAGACTTTTTAATCTCTTTGGAGGATGCCATGAGTGAACTGATTGTCGACAATATCCGTAAAACCTTCAAGCTATCAAGAAAACAACAAAAAATCGAGAAAACCGACATCAAGAAAAAAGTGGCGGTTGATGGTCTTTCCTTTCAAGCCAGACGTGGTGAAATCTATGGACTCTTGGGACCCAACGGTGCTGGGAAGACGACCGCGCTGCGCTGTATTTCCACCTTGATCAAACCGGATACCGGTGACATATACGTCAATGGCGACAGTGTGCTCAAGGATGCGTTCCGTGTCCGTAAGAACATCGCTTTTCTAACCAGTGAACTGAAACTGGACGATCATTTCACCCCGAACTATCTTTATCGTTATTTTTCCAATTTGCACGGCGTAAACGCTACCGAGATGGAGCAAAGAAAAGCAATGTTGTTCCAGCGTTTCGGCATCGATAAGTTTCAAGAGGTGAAAATCGCCGATCTGTCAACCGGAATGAAACAGAAGATTTCCATTGCCATCGCTTTGGTTCACGACCCGGATTATATCATCTTCGATGAACCGACGAACGGTCTCGATGTCCTGACGGCGAAAACCGTCATGGATTATTTGCTTGAGATGCGCGATCAAGGCAAAGCAATCATTCTTTCGACACATATTCTGAATGTGGTGGAGAAGTTATGCGATCGTGTCGGCATCATCATTGATGGCAAACTGAAAATCGAAGGGACACTTGCGGAAGTCATCGCTTCCCATGAGGATAAGAATCTCGAAGCCGTGTTCTTCGATCTGATGCGGGAATCGGTAGGTGAAGACCATGTATAATGTCTGGATCGTCTTCAAAAAAGAGGTGTTTCGGGTCTTCAGTGATCCCCGACTTGTTCTTACAGTATTCATTGTCCCGGGGTTGTCGATTTTCCTGATCTATACCTTGATGGGCAATATCATCGGCTCACAGATGAGCGAGGTCGAGGAACATCGGTCGCTTCTTTATGTGGAACACATGCCGGATAGTGTCCTGCCGTATCTGGATGAACTGATGCGCTATCGCCTTTACGACGACACTTTAACGCACGATGAACTCGAGGAGAAGATTCGGGAAGGTTCTCTCGATCTGGTCGTATTATTCGATCCGGCCTTCGATGCGAAGGTTGCAAGCAACGATGAACCGCCTGCGATCCAGGTGATGTATAACCAAGGCGAACAACATTCCGCGCGGGCACACAGCCGGTTCATGGGGGTGCTTAATGTCTACCATGAGGCGGTGGTGATCGACCGCTTGAGCGATCCGAACGATTATCAGGTTTTTTCCATGACGAGCGACAACTTCGTGGATGACCGGCAGATTGCGGCTCAGGGTTTTGCGATGCTGTTACCGATGCTGATTGTCATATTCCTGTTCGCCGGTGCGATGAGCATCGGTCCGGATGCGATTGCCGGTGAAAAGGAAAGAGGCACGATCGCGACGTTGCTGGTGACACCGATCAAACGGAAGGATATCGCTTTGGGCAAAGTATCTTCTTTATCCGTTCTTGCCTTGCTCTCGGCGCTATCGAGTTTCATTGGCATCATTCTCAGTCTGCCGAGTCTGTTGCAGATGGATGACAACCTCCCTGATATCGCGATTTACGGTGCACAAGAATACCTGATCATTTTGGTGCTTCTGATGGTGACGGTACTTTTCATTGTCGCCTTGATTGCGATGCTGAGTGCTTATGCTAAGACCATCAAAGAAGCTTCAATGCTCATCATGCCTTTTTACTTCATTGCAATGATCGTTGGTGTGATGAATTCTTTCGGTAGTGAAGTCTCCGATAACATCTTCCTGCATCTCATACCGATATATGGTCCCATCAATTTATTGAGCGGTATTCTCATGTTTGAATACACAATGGTGAATTTTGTGGTGACGGTTGTATCGTCATTGACCTATACGGCGGTGCTGGTGGTTGTTCTCAACTACATGTTCAACAGTGAAAAAATCATGTTTCAGAAATAAGGATGTGTTTGTATGGCATATATCCCGATTGGTACCTTGACAAAACCCCACGGCATCAATGGTGCCGTGCACGTCAAGGCGGATACCGATTTCAAGGACGAAAGATTCAAGAAGGGTCAGACGCTTTATCTGAATCACAAGGGTAAAAGAACCCCCGTGCATGTTTCTGGTCATTTTCAAAAGAAAAATCTCGACGTGCTCACCTTTGAGGAAATCAGTGACATCGATCAGATCGAGGTTTTTCGTGGTGCGACACTCGAGGTTGCCAACGTGGATAGAGCACCTCTGGATGAAGACGATTACTATTTCGACGATCTTATCGGTCTTGCGGTTTTTGTCGGGGATGCGCTCAAGGGTAAAGTCGTGGATGTTGTCGAATTACCGCAAGGTGCGGCCTTGAGAATAGATGACGATGACAAGAAGACAAAGCTCGTTCCTTTCATGAAGACGTTTGTTGAAACGGTCGATCTTGATAAAAAACAGATTTTCATCAAAGAAATCGAGGGATTGTTGTGAGAATAGATATCCTGACTTTATTTCCTGATATGATCAAACCGATGTTTGAACATTCGATGTTGTGGCGCGCGACACACTATGACTTCCTCGATGTCAACATCATGGATTTTCGTGAATTCAGTGAGGACAAAAGAAATAGTGTCGATGACACCCCATATGGCGGTGGTGCCGGTATGGTTTTACGCATCGAACCTGTCATCAATGCCATTAGAAGCATCGAAAATCATGAAAATGCGCTAAAGATTCTTATGACCCCACAAGGCATCCCCTATCATCAAGAGCGCGCCCGGACGCTTTCAAAAAACAAGCACATCATCATACTTTGCGGTCATTATGAAGGGTACGACGAACGGATCAGGGATTATTTCGATGTGGAAATCTCAATTGGCGATTATGTCTTGACCGGTGGAGAAATCGCGGCGATGGTTGTCGTCGATTCCATCGTCAGGCTCATTCCCGGTGTTTTATCGAATGAAGACTCACCCAAAGATGATTCCTTTACCAACAATTTGCTTGAATACCCGCAATATACGCGGCCACGTTTGTTTGAAGGAAAAAGTGTCCCGGAGATTCTTTTGAGTGGCCACCATGAAAACATCCGTAAATGGCGGTTGGAAGAAAGTGAAAAGCGTACNAGGCAAAGACGGCCGGATTTATACGAGAAGTATCTAAAAAATCAGGAAAAATAGTTGTAATTATACAGTGGTTATGCTATAATCATTTGCGCTGTGAAATGAATTTGTTCCGCTGGAGAGCACTCCATGAACAAAGATTTATATAATAAGGAGTGATTCCATGTCGACCCAAAATCTCATCAGCGAAATCACGAATGAGTATTTGAAGACCGATCTACCCGAGTTCAGACCCGGAGACCGCGTCAAAGTATCGGTTCGCATCAAGGAAGGCAGCCGTGAACGGATTCAGGTATTCGAAGGTCTCGTCATCAAGAAACAAGGTGGCGGTGTCAGTGAAACCTTCACTGTCCGTAAAGTGTCCTTCGGTGTTGGTATCGAAAGAACTTTCCCGGTCCACACCCCGGCCATCGCTAAGATCGAAGTGGTTCGTAAAGGTAAAGTAAGACGTGCCAAACTGAACTATATTCGTGGTAGAAGTGCCAAGCAATCGCGTATCAAAGAACGCAGATAATGAGAAAAAAGCCTTGAAAAAGGCTTTTTTTTACTAAAGCGCAATATCTTGCCCTTTAGGGTTTGAAAACATTTTCATAAAGTGCTATAATAGCTTAAAGAAAGAAGGTGGTTTCATGAGTAAAGCAACCATATATGATGTCGCCGGAGCAGCCCGTGTTTCATTGGCTACCGTGTCCCGTGCTATCAACAATCCTGAAAAGGTCAAGCCGGAAACCCGCGAACGCGTCCTACGCGTCATCGAGGAACTCGGCTATAAACCGAATGCATTCGCCAAAGGTCTGGCATCACGCAAATCCACGACCGTTGCGGTCGTTGTACCGGATATGTCCCGGGCCTCCATTGCCGAGATGATGAATGGGATTGCGGATATCGCTAGGGTATACAAGTATTCTATTTTACTTTATATCCTCGATTCAGAAGATACCTCCGAGGAAGATATTCTCAAGGAAATCGTCGCCGCACAAGTTGATGGCGTCCTTTATTTGAACGACGAAATTACCGATACCCAGTATGACTTGCTCAAGACGATCAACAGTGAATATCAGATTCCCATCGTGTTGTCCAACACCATCTATCCGGATGCGGACGACATTCCGAGTGTATCCATCGATTATGAAGTCGCCGGCTATGAAATGACCAAGCAACTCATCAAAGAGGGGCGCAAAAACATCTTCATGGTATCCACCGTACGCAAATATATGGTGAACGACCAGAAGGAGCAAGGCTATCTACGTGCCATGAAAGAAGCGGATCTCGATCCGAAGATCATGCGCACCAGCGGCCGCATTTCCATCAACACCGAACATTTCAACGAATATTTCAAAAACCATAAAGTCGATGGCGTCGTCGCCGTCAGGGATTCAATCGCGGTATCATTCATCAATGTCGCCCGTGCCAACCATGTGCGTATTCCCGAAGATATCAGTGTCGCCGGATTCCAAAATACCAAATACGCATCTTTGTCCCGTCCGAATTTGACGTGTGTCGATGTTCCGATTTATGATATCGGTGCCGTTTCCATGCGTGTATTGACGAAACTGATGAATCAGGAAGTCGTCGAGGAAAGAACCGTCAAACTCGACCATGATATCATCAGACGTACTTCAACACTCAAAGACAGTGAATAAGAAAAGCTTCAGGCTCTGCGTCAAAGAGACCCGGTGGTGCTGCGAACCGGGACGCATCCGCAAGCGTACACTTAGGAGTCGCCGTTACGAAATAGCGGTCGGTTGTCCCGTTATCGCAATCAAGTGTTAGTGAAAACTAAAATTAAGGTGGTACCGCGGACTTTTGTTCGTCCTTTATATCGGGCCACCTTTTTATTTGAAATTAGGAGGAATATTCCATGAATATCATCGAAGATTTGACTTATCGCGGTTTGATTTATGCCTTTACAGATGAAACGATACAAGAGAAACTGAAAAACGAAACTGTGACATTCTATCTCGGCGCCGACCCCACGGCTGATTCCTTGCATGTCGGTCATTTGCTTGCCTATCTTGTTGCCAGAAGATTGGCGGCATATGGTCATAAACCGATTCTTCTGATTGGCGGAGCCACCGGTCTTATCGGCGATCCAAGCGGAAAAAGCGCCGAAAGAAATCTTCTGACGGTCGCGGAGACGCTTAAAAACGCCGAAGGCATCAAAGCGCAAGTGGAAAGACTGCTTCCCGAGGCCACATACGTCAATAACTACGACTGGATGAAGGATGTCAAGCTCATTCCTTTCCTGCGTGATGTGGGCAAACATTTCAACTTGAACCAGATGCTCGCCAAAGACAGTGTCAAAAGCCGTCTTGAAACCGGGATATCCTATACGGAATTCACCTATCAGATCATTCAGTCTGTGGATTTCCTCGAACTCTACAAAAAAGAAAACTGCATTCTGCAGATCGGTGGTCAGGAACAATGGGGAAACATCACTGCAGGTCTGGAGCTTATCCGTAAAACGCTCGGCTCCGAACATCAGGCTTACGGACTTGTCTTTCCGCTTGTGACCAAGAAAGATGGAACAAAATTCGGTAAAACGGCTGAAGGTGCCGTATGGCTTGATCCTGAAAAAACATCTCCCTACGCCTTTTACCAGTATTGGATGAATTTAGAGGACAGCGAAGCCCTGGAGCGTCTCAAACAGTTTACCGATCTCTCAAAGAGCGAAATAGACACGATTGGTGATCTGATGGTTGAAAGCCCCCATCTGCGTCACGCCCAAAAAACTTTGGCGACGACTTTGACGACACTGGTTCATGGCGACGCGGCCTTGATACAAGCCGAGCGCATCACCGAAGCCTTTTTCGCCAATGAAATAGAGACATTGTCGAAAGACGAGATGAAAATAGGATTCGAAGGTGTCCCGCAAGCACAAGTTTCCGGTGATATCACGCTCATCGACGCTTTGATTCAAACAGAACTCGCCAGCTCCAAACGCGATGCCCGCACCTTGATCAAACAAAACGCCATCAGTGTCAACGACGCAAAAGTCACCGATGAAACGTTCGAGTTGACCAGGAAAAAAGCATATCACCAAACCTACACGGTCTTACGGCGCGGCAAGAAACATTATGGCTTGATAGAACACCTATAAAGATACATTCTATTAAAAGTAAAATAAATATGTGAAACTATTGCAAAAATGTAATCGTTACAATATAATAAGGATAACATACTTTAGGAGGTCGTAACAAAATGAGTAAAACCATTGAACTATTGAACCAATTTGTCGCAGATCTATACGTATCAAACGTCAAATTTCACAACCTGCATTGGAACGTTACCGGTGAGCGCTTCAAAGAGGTGCATGAATTCGCCGAAGAACTTTATGACATGCTGAATGAACAGTATGACGAGGTAGCCGAACGTGTCAAAATGCTGGATGCTTTCCCGCCGGCTTCTGTCAAAAGCTATCTGGAGATGACCAAAATCATCGAACTCGAAAATCGTGATTATGCCATCAAGGAAACCTATGAACTGCTTCTTGAAAATCTCAAGTATCTCCAAGGGCTCGCTACCGATGCAAGAAACTTAGCGGATGAGGCCGGAGACTTTGCAACCGTAGCCATGTTGGAAGACATTGTCGGTGCTTATTGCAAACATATCTGGTTCATCAAACAAGCATTGAAATAAGAACGTTAATCTAGTGGTCCTGTTTATAGGGCCACTTTTTATTTGAACGTTGTCTTTACTAGAGTAAAAAGTCCGATTACGCTATTCAAGCGCAATCGGACAAGGTTCATGTTCATTCATAGATGTATGGTGGTTCAACATTCCAAAACATGATCACGAGCCATTTCATAAATTTGCCGCACATGTTCGTCCTTGAGACGGTAGAAGATTTTTTTGCCGTCTCTTCTCGTTCTGACGACGTTGCGGATTCTCAGTAGTTTCAACTGATGCGAAATGGTCGATTGTTCCATGTTCAACTGATAACAGATGTCCTGAACGCAATATTCATTATCCAGCAATAAATCGATGATTTTCAGTCTCGTACCGTCACTGAAGATTTTCATAAGTTCCTTGATTTTCTCAATCGTATTGGGATGTTGCATGGTATCGCCCCTTCTTTTTTCCATATATTAATCGTAGTGCGTTGATAACGGCTATTAAGGTGATGCCGACATCCGCGAATATCGCCATCAGCATGGTTGTGCGCCCGAACCCCGCTAAAACAAGGAAAGAGAATTTCACACCGAGGGATAGGACAATGTTTTGAATGACGATGTGTTTGGTCTTTCTGGCGAGAATGAACGCTCGTTCGAGTTGTACCAGGTCGTCGTTCATGATGATGATGTCAGCCACGTCTATCGCGAGCTCGCTGCCTTGACCCATCGCCACACCGATATCGGCGTTTTTAAGAAGCGGCGCGTCGTTGATGCCATCACCGATATACATCTTTCTTTTGGCGCTGTATAGACTTTCGAAAACGGTGATTTTGTCTTCGGGAAGACAGTTGGGAACGTAATCGATGCCGCCCACTTCGTAGGCGACTTCGGCTGCGGTTGCTTCATTGTCTCCGGTGAGCATTGTTATGGACGCTCTGTTGAGCAAACGTTTGATCGATAGCCGTGATGTTTCCCTGATCGCGTCTTTGATGACGACCCTTCCGAGATATTCACCACCAAGGGCGACATAGATGTTAGAGCCGGCAATATCCTTTTCATCGAGGTTCTGGATGCCGGCATCCAGCAACATGTTACGGCTACCGACAAGGAGTTCCTCGCCCTCGCAAAGTGCCTTCATGCCGTAGCCGGGAAATTCTTCGACTTGTTCGCAGGGGAGCTTGGTACCATAAAAGCTGTTCAGGATCGATCTGGCAATCGGATGGTTTGAATATTGTTCGACCGATGCGGCGTATTTGAGCGTCAACAAGTTTGTAAAACCGGCGACTTCGAACTCCCCTTTGGTGATGGTGCCGGTTTTATCCATACCGATGGTATCGACGTCGTTCATCATATCAAGGAAATTCGAACCTTTGAACAAGATGCCTTCCTTGGCACTGGCACCGATGCCGGCGAAATACGATAGCGGTATCGATAGCACGAGGGCGCATGGACAACTGATGACCAGGAATGTTGCGGCTCTGAAAATATATTCTTCCATGTTGGCCGGATTGAAATAGCTTGGGATCGCGAACATGAACAAGGCCATGACAGTGACAACAGGTGTATAGATCTTGGCGAAACGGGTGATGAAGTTCTCCGCTTTCGCCTTTTTGTTGGTCGCATTTTCGATGAGTTCGATGATTTTTGCAATCGTGGATTCCTGATATTCTTTCTCAGCGCGTAATTCCAGGACACCCCCGACATTGATGTTTCCCGATAGTACCTTGTCTCCGACCTTCACATCCCGCAATTTGGCCTCACCCGTCAAAGCGCTGGTATTGAGGGCACTTTCACCTTTTATGACGGTGGCGTCTACCGGAATGCGCTCCCCGTTCTTCACGATGAGGGTATCGCCTTGCTTGACTTCAAGCGGATCGCGGATGACAACGACATCGCCCTTTTTCAGATTTACATAATCGACATGGAGGTCCATCAACGAGGAAATCTCTTCTTTGGAGCGATCGACAGCACGGTGTTGCAGATGCTCACCGAATGAATAGAAGATGATGACCAATGCGGCTTCAAATGGTTTTTCAATGAACATTGCTGCCAGAGTCGCGATGAACATCAAGGTGTTTTCATTGAAAAACTCCTTGCGTTTCAATCCCTTGAAACTGTTTTTGATGATCTTATGGGCGATTAATACATAGCCCGCCCAGTACAACAGGTTGATTCTCGGTCGCAACAAATCAAAGTAATCAAAGAGATAACCGGTCGCGAATATGAAAAAACCAATTATGACAAATCGGTAGGTTTTGATGAATTTGCGTTTGGAGGGAATATGTCTTTTGGCATAGGGGTATGTTTCAATTCCGTCTTCATGGTCATCGACAATCGTTTTTATGTCCTTGACCGCCCGGTCTTCATCATATGCATCTGTAACATCCAACAACATCGTCTGACTTGAAAAATTGAAGGTGGCACTTTTAACATAAGGCAGTCTCGAGACGGCTTTTTCGATTTTCGCTGAACAGGTTGAACATGTCAGGTTTTCCATCACGATTTTCTTGAGCATTGTTATCACCGTCCACTGTCTCTATTTTATATGATTGTTCATTCATATGTCAAGCTTAATCTTTAGGGCTTTTGATTGATAAAATATGGGTTTAATGGTATCATATCCTCAACTGAAAGAGGTGGTTATATGGATTTTTTAACCTATGTGAAGGAACATGAAAAAGAAATTATTGATGAAGTCAAACGGTTGTGCAAAATCGAAAGTGTTCTGCATGAGTATGATGCTGAAAGTGACACACCGTTCGGAGCGGGGATTGCCGCTGCGCTCAACCATATGATGGATCTGGCGAAAAAAGACGGCTTTATCGTGAAAAACGTCGCCAACCATGCGGCGCATATAGAAATGGGAGAGGGAGAGGACATCCTGGGTATTTTGACACATGTTGATGTGGTACCCGGCGGAGAGGGATGGTCGCATCCACCGTTTGAACCCGTCATCAAAGACAATAAAATCTACGCCCGCGGTAGTTCGGATGACAAAGGACCGACCATCGCCGCCTATTTTGCGATGAAATTTCTTAAAGCACTCGGTGTTGCTTTCCATAAACGAATCAGGCTGATCATGGGTACGGATGAAGAAACACAGTGGCGTGGTATCGAGCGGTACTTTCGAACCGAAGAAATGCCGACATTCGGATTTTCACCTGATGCTACATTCCCTTTGATTCATGGGGAAAAGGGCATCTATACCTTTGATGTCGGTGGTAAGTTCGCCGATGACGATCTGCTTTCCTTTAAAGCGGGTGACCGCTATAATGTCGTGCCTTCAACCGCCGAGTGTACTTTGAAAGGCGATTATGAAGATGCGTTCAAGAAATATTTGAAATATAACGAATATAAAGGTGAAATTGTCGGTAAACGCTATATCGTCCATGGGAAGACCGCGCATGCGATGACACCGAATCTCGGCATGAACGCTGCATTCATTCTAGCGAATTTCCTTTTTGAACAACTGGATAATCCTTTTATCAACTTCATTCATGATTGTCTCTCGTTCGATCCGTATGGGGAAAAATTGAACATCGATCTCAAAGATCCGGTGATGCACAATTTCACGATCAATCCGGGGATTTTCCGTTATGATAAGGAAACGGTCCTGATCGGCATCAACTGCCGGTATCCGAACGGCTTCAATCTGAACGCGACAGCCCAGAAGATATCGAAAGCATTGAAAAAATACGGCTTGAACTATACCGCGAAACAGAACATTCCGCTACATTATGTTGAGAAGGACGATACACTGATAGCGCATTTGATGGAAGCGTACCGGAAAATCACCGGTGATGAGGAAAACGAACCGTATACTATCGGTGGTGGAACATACGCGCGTGCGCTTGACAAGGGCGTCGCTTTCGGCATGGTCATGCCGGGAAGAAAAGATGTGGCCCACCAGGTTGATGAACATATCTTCATCGACGATTTAATAGAAGGCACGGCCATCTACATGGAAGCGATCTATGCCTTGACACGCAAAGATGTAAATATTTAGTCGTAATCTTTCTTAAACCGCATTTGTTTGTTATAATAAATGCGGTGATTTTATGAGACTGAGAAACGTACATTATGCCAAGGACCTGATTTTGAAACACCCTGAATACATTCGTAATATTCCCCGTGGCACATCGAAAAATCTCTTCGAGCTTTTTGACAACAAGAAACCGCTGTGTCTGGAAATCGGAGCCGGCAAGGGTCAGTTCATTCATAATCTGGCTCAACAAAAGCCGCATGTGAACTTTCTGGCGATCGAACAGTTTGACAGCGTCATCGTACGTGCGCTTGAAAAACAGCTGGATGATCCGTTGGACAACGTACTGCTTGCAAGAATGGATGCAGCCGATTTGGGTGGCTGTCTCCCAAAGGGATCGGTGTCGACCATCTATCTTAATTTTTCAGATCCCTGGCCAAAAGCCAGACACGAAAAACGACGTCTGAGCGCACCTGGATATCTGGATCTATACAGATATCTGCTGAAACCGGAAGGAACCATTGAGCTCAAGACCGATAATCGTGGTTTCTTCGAATATTCACTCAAAAGCATCATCGATCACGGACTGGACATACTTGATATCAATCTTGATCTGCATCAGGATGAACCGGAAGATAACATCATGACGGAATTTGAAGAGAAGTTCAAGCATGAAGGTCCCATCTATAAACTAAGCGCGACATTCAAGGAGGCGTAAACATGAAAGCTTATTACAAGGATCTGGTCAACTTGCCAGGGGCACCAAGTTTCGAGAAACATGTGAAACAATACATGAAAAAAGAAATCGAGAAATCCACCAAGGAGATCGTCGAGGACCGTCTCGGCAGTATCTTCGGCGTGCTGAACAAGGATTCCAAAGGGCCGAAAGTGATGTTGGCCGGCCATATGGATGAGGTCGGTGGCATGGTTACCGGCATCACCAAGGAAGGTCTTATCAAAATGACGAATCTCGGTGGTATGAAAGGTGATGTGTTTCTTTCGCAGCACATGATCATCTACACCGATGATCTGGAAGAAATTCCCGGAATCACCGCGTCAAAACCCCCGCATCTGACCAAGGGTCAAAAGGAAGAAACGTTGAAATTCGACGAACTGTTGCTCGATGTCGGGGCTGATGACAAGGAACACGCCGAGAAACTCGGTGTGAAGATCGGACAACAAATCATTCCGCGTAATAACTATGTTGTTACGAAGGATAAGAAAAAACATATTTCCAAAGCTTGGGACAACCGTTTCGGTTGTGCGATGAGCCTTGAAATTCTTGAGCGTTTGAAAAACGAGGATCTACCTTGTTCCTTATATGCCGGTGCGACGGTACAAGAAGAAGTGGGATTAAGAGGTGCGGCCACAGCCGTAGGCCTTGTCGATCCCGATATCTTCCTGGCTGTGGATTGTTCGCCGTGTCAGGATTCCTTTGACGGTGATGAAATCAGCGGGAAGCTGAATGAAGGGTTCCTGGTACGGTTTTATGATCCGAACGCCATCATGCACCGCGGCATGAAACAACATGTGGAGCAACTCGCAAAAGAAAACAACATCAAGTTCCAATACTATAAATCCATGGGTGGCACCGATGCCGCTAGAGCCCAACTTCACGGACAAGGTGTGGTGGTAGCGACCGTCGGCATGCCTGCGAGGTACATCCACTCGACCACTTCCATGATTCACGAGGCCGACTATCAAGCGGTTCGGGATATGGTTATCGCTCTAATCAAATCATTTGACCAAACCACCTATGAGACGATAAAATCCAACGTGTAGCATCACCCTTGGTGACGGGCAGTCTTTGACACCCGATCACAATCAAGGTTTATTATAGATCTTCATAATACGGGACCTCTAATGGCCCAAAATAAAGGAGAAAGAAAATGAGAGACAAAAAAGTTCTAGAAATGACGAGCATGGCGATGTTCATCGCTTTAATCGCCGTCATGGCCCTGGTACCATACCTCGGCTTTATTCAAGTATTTGCCATTTCGGCAACCATCATTCACACCCCGGTGATCATCGGGACCCTGTTCGGGGGACGCAAAGTCGGACTCGGACTCGGACTGGCCTTCGGGCTATCTTCCTGGATTGTGGCCATGATGCGTGCATCGACGCCGTTTGATCTGATGTTTTTAAATCCGATTCTCTCGGTCGTACCACGAATCATCTTCGGACTCAGCATCTGGTATATCTTCGTCCTGGTGAACCGTTTGGTCAAAAACAAGACCGCCAGCATCGCCTTGACATTCGTCTTGTCGACGTTGCTGCACACCGTGTTGGTCATGGGGACCGCCTTGGTATTATCACCGTTCTATGAAGAGGTGCTTGGTGAAGCGCTCTTCCAGTTCATCATCACCACACTACCGGCGATCGCTTTACTGGAAATCGTGTTTGCCACCCTTGTGGGAACCCCGATCGTCATGCGCTTAATGCAAGCGGATCTCTTCAACGAGCAACGACAGGAAACCCTACAACAACTCCGTAAAGAAAGCTAGGTGACACCATGCTTCTATATATCGACATCGGCAACTCCAACATTGTCATCGGAAAAGGCGACGCCTTTAAAATCGTTGAAACCTATCGCTATACCACAGACATCAAGAAATCCGCTGATGAATACTATGCCATGCTGAAACATCTCTTTACCGATGTTGATGATGTCGCCATCGCTTCGGTGGTACCGCAAGTCAACACGGCGTTCAAAACATTCTTGAAACGATACTTCGATATCAACCCCCTTTTCGTTGAACCCGGTGTCAAAACGGGCATCGGTGTCAAAACCGATTATCCCAAGGAGGTCGGCGCTGATTTGATTGCCGCCGCCGCAGGCGCCAGGGTGTTGGGGTATGATGACGCGATTATCATCGACATGGGAACCGCGACCACGTTTTCCTATATCGAAGCCGGGGTCATCAAAGGTGTATCGATCACCATCGGTCTTGATATGGCAAAGACGGCTTTGGTATCCAATACCTCCAAGCTGCTTCAGTTCGAGTTTCAAAACCCGAACGGTGTTTTGGGCACCAATACGATCGATGCCCTGAATGCCGGATTCCTGTATGGTCACCTCTATCAGATCAACGGTTTTGTCGCTAGCATCAAGGAGAAGTACAAAAATGAAAACGTACCGGTAATCCTGACCGGCGGGGCCGCAAAGCTACTCAATGGTCTTCTGCCGGATACGTATATCATCTCCGAACAACTGGTACTTATCGGTTTATCGCTGATTTATCGCAAAAACCGTTGATTTTATTGTTTGACAAAATATATAAACAGCCCTATAATGAATAAGAAAATCGAGAATGAATAAGGAGTGAAGCTTTGTGCTGGAAAAATTAAGAGACATCATCGCCGAGGAACTCGGTGTAGAAAAAGATGCCATCGATGTCGATAGCGACCTTGCCGAAGATCTTGGTGCCGATTCATTGGATGCGGTGGAATTGATCATGGCAATCGAAGAGGAATTCGATATTGAAATCGACGATACCGCGGCTACAAAGATCAAAACCGTACAAGATATCCTTGATTATCTGGAAAAAGATTC
>SL_3KL_010_SEDDRAFT_10000083_pt1 | contig 57725 bp, 61 predicted proteins | sample SodLakKL_010_SED_2_FD_10381 | JGI IMG/M metagenome (IMG submission 10381)
AGACAGATACTATAACCGTTGATGTCCTGTGGGAAGGTATAACCATAAGATCGAGGTTGGACGGCAGTATCCGATAGTTTCGTTTTTTTAAATAAATGAAAGAGGAATTAAAAAATTAAAAAATGGTGCAGTCTTTGTTATGGTAAAGGGATTGCACCATTTTTTTTACCCGCGAGGGATGGGGCCTGGGGTGATGAAAATCACCCAGTTTTGGGATCGGTTCTATCATCTCGAATCTGTTCCGCATATCAAGTGCCAGGGAATTTGGTTTCAGGTGTCAGGTGTCGGGTTTCAGATAGCTGCAATTTGTATTCTCCATATCCTGACACCTGACACCCGACACCTGATATCCAAGGACTCTGCAACAGAACAAAACTCAGAGGATTTTTCAGGCCAATCTTGTGACAATTTTCATCACCCCAGATGTGGCCTATATAGCAAAGACATGTTTGCGTCCCGTGCAGAGCATGGGAATGGGAAAAAATGCAAAAGCACAGCTTTTGCACTCCTTCAGCAAATCGCCCCCAAATCCGTTAAAATAAGGAATTTTCATTTCCCATAACGTTCTTTGACCTTTTCCCGGTCAATATTGCCGCTGGAATTTTTGGGAAGTCCATCCACAAACTCGACATATTTGGGCTTCTTGTATCGGGCAATTCGTTGGGCTACAAATTCAGACAGTTCTTTAGGCTCCAATGTGGTGCCTTCTTTTGAGGACACAAATGGCTTTGATGGCTTCACCAAAAGACTTATCAGGCACTCCGATGACCGAAACTTCTTTTACTCCCGGATGCATTAAAACGGCTTCTTCGACTTCGGCGGGATAAACGTTTTCTCCTCCGGGCTTGATGAGTTCTTTTTCAGGTTTTCTTCCGGCAAACCACAGATAACCATCTTCATCGAATTTAGCCAGATCACCGGTATGATGCCAGTTGTTTCTGAATGTTTTTCGATTCAACTCATCCTGGTTCCAGTACCCTTTAAAAACCAGGGGCCCCCGCACAACAATTTCCCCTTTTTCCCCCTGGGCTACCGGCTGATCATTTTCATCCACCATACGAATTTCGCACAATAGGGCGGGTTTTCCCGCAGATCCAGGTCTTTCGGAAAACGGTGCCAGAGTAATGGTCCCGGAGGTTTCGGATTGTCCGTACAACGGCCAGAAGGTACTGCCCGTTTTTTCCTGGAATACCCCGATGGTTTCAGGAGCTTCCAGACCGGTTATGTTTCTGAGTGAAGATGTATCATAATTGCCTTTTTCAAATTCATCCAAAAGCCTTGACATGATTGGCGCAAAACTTCCAAGCATGCTGATTTTTTCTTTTTCCACAAGCTCCATGGCGGCTTTTTGGTCGAATTTTTCAATTACCACGTTTTTACCGCCGGCATGCATGGCGGCCATGCACAGGTTAAGGCCGGTAATATGAAACATGGGAAGCATGTTGAGATAAGCATCCTTTGGGGTTAGCTGCCATTCGGCCATAAACTGCATGTTGGCTGCAATAATATTGGCATGGCTTAACACGGCTCCACGCGGTTTTCCGTCGACGGCAGCCGTATAGATGATAAAGAATGCATCATCTGCAGCAACATCAACCGGTTGAAACTCGGCTTTTTTCATAAGGCTATCAAGGGAATTGAAATTCGAAGTGCTATCTGCGAAGGAAACAATGTTGTCCAGGTTAATATTTACAGCATTATTTTGGGTCAGTTCCTGAATTTTGGTTAAGTGCTCCTGATCTGTTACTACCACCGAGGGAGAGGCATCCTGGAGGATGTAAAGGATTTCATCGTTGGAAAGACGCCAGTTAACAGGTGAAACGATGGCTCCGAGTGCTGCGGCAGCGCCGAAAATATGGAAAAACTTTTCATGATTCAGCGCCAGAATACCGATTCGGTCACCCTTCCCAACCCCTTTTGATGCAAGTCCTGCAGCAAGAAAATTGACCTCATCGAAAAGCTGCCGGTATGTGGTACGGTTTTTTCCACTGACCAGTGCTGTGTTGTTACCGAATAAACGGGCGTTTCTTTTTAAAATATCATAAATGGTAAAGCTTTGGAATATCAATGGTACCTCCTTAGCATTAGTTAATTAGTAAACAGTAAAGTGAACAGTGAGCAGTAAACAGTAAACAGTGAGCAGTGAGCAGTAAACAGTGAACGAAGTAAACAGTGAACAGTAAACAGTAAACAGTAAACAGTAAACAGTGTTCAATGTTCAATGTTCAATGTTCAATTTTCGAAATTCACTGCCCACTGCCCACTGCTCACTGCTCACTGCTCACTGCTCACTGCTCATATTGTCATATTGTAATTGATCACGGTTCCTTTTGAAATAACTGCCGGGGTGTTTTGGGTGTTTTCAATACGAACCCTTCCTCTTATCTTGATGTCTTTTTCAAAAAAAACGTTGCCCCGGACTGTCAGTGATTCACACTGCACCAGGGATGGAACCCCATGTCTGAATCTTTCAAAAAACATGTCGATATTTTTGAAGTATTCAGGATCCAGGGATATTTTTATGGGGGCCATATCTTTGCGGGAAGGGTTTTCAATGATACCTTCATTTTCTTTGAGGACAAAACAATCGGAACAGACTGCCAGAAGGTCATTATGTCCTTTTACCGGGATATAGCGTGCTTTGGGTACTTCGACTGCTGATGCGCCTTCAAACAATGATATAGCGGAGCCCATGGCGGTTTCAATCTGAAAAATACCGGGACTTTTGTTATTTCTGGGGTCGAGCCTGGCCGGTTTTAAGATCAAGGGAAGACGAAGGTTTTGATACTTCGACATATATTCTTTCAGAAAAACCAGGTCAATCCAGAGGTTGTTGGTGTTGAAAAAACGATATTTGGTGATGTCCTGAAATGCCTTCAATTCATCCTGAGGACACTGAGCAATTTCTCGCAATAGAAGTTTTCCCTCTTTGTTGCGGGCCAAATGGCCCCCTTTTGCATCCAAAGGCCGTCTTTGGGTGACTTCCATCAAGAATGGAAATCCCTTTTGAGAAAAATAACCCAAAAGTGATTCGTCGATTACGGCTCCCAGGTTGTCGCAATTGCTGATAAAAGCATAACGTATCCCATGATCCAGCAGGTGGTGGATCATATTGGAAGTAAACAGCGCCTGATAAATATCGCCGTGGCCGGCAGGATTCCATTCCAGGGAGGGATCTTTTTCCCAAACGGCCGGTGCCAGGGTTTTTTGAAAAATTTTCGGAAATTTGTGTTGAAGAAAACATAAGGGAATCTCGGATGAGTTTTTGATGCCCATATGTTTCAGGGCCTCGAGGGTTTTTTCATGAGTGCGAAAGCTGTTCATGAGTACGGCTTTTGTGCCGGCATTCCTGGCATTTTCCAGTTTAAGTTCCAGAAAGGTTTTACCGTTTTTGACCTTGATCAAAGACTTTGGGCCGGTAAGTCCCAGGCTGGTGCCAAGGCCGCCGTTTAAAATAATCATGACGCAGTGTTTCAGAACTTTTTTCCCTGCTTGGGCATAAAATTGCAAATCTTTTAAATGCGTTATTTTTTCAGGTTCTACCGGAGCAATATCCTTTTCGTAGATAAGCCCCGAGTTGTGTTCGGCAACTTTCCGGTAATAAGAGACAAATGTGTCGATGGTATTTTTGTTTAGGGCTTCCTTTTGCATTTTTCTTAAAAATGAAGGTAAATGTTCGGATATTCTACTTTCCATGAAATGGGTGTTTAATTTCATCTAAAAACAGTTACAGGAGCATTAAGACGATGTTCAAGTATTTTTCCGTCATTCCCGCGAAAGCGGGAATCCAGGTTAAACCTGGGGTGATGAAAATCATCCAGTTTTTGGGGCTGTTTTATCATCTCGAATCTATTCCGAAAATTAAGTGCCTGGGAATTTGGTTTCAGGTTTCGGGTGTCAGGTCTCAGGAAACGGAGAACACAAATTGCAGATACCTGACACCCGAAACCTGAAACCTGACACCTAATGACTCTGCAGCAGAACGAAGCTCAGAGGATTTTTCATGCCAAGCCTGAGACAATTTTCATCACCCCAGGTTAAACCCAACTTAAATCAACTACCGAACTTTTTGAGAAGCTACACGGGAACGATCCAACCAAATGGATCTTTGCTTCTGCCGTATTGAATATCGGTAATGGCATCGAAAAATTTATGGGCGACAGGCCCGGCTTGCCCATCGCCGATGGTGATGATTTTGTCACCATATTTGAGTTCTCCCACAGGAGACACCACTGCTGCCGTGCCGGTGCCAAAAATTTCCTGAAGTTTTCTGCTGCTATGGGCTTCGATTATTTCATCGATGCTGATTTTTCTTTCCGTAACTTTCATACCCCACTTTTTGCCCAGTTCAATGACAGAATCCCGGGTAATTCCCGGAAGAATACTCCCGTTTAATATGGGGGTGATAATTTCATCGTTAATGACAAAAAAGATGTTCATGGACCCGACTTCTTCCACATATTTCAGTTCCACACCATCCAGCCACAACACCTGGGTGTAACCCGCCTCATGGGCTTTTTGCGCCGCATACAGGCTGGCAGCGTAATTTCCCGGTGTTTTGGCTTCACCCAGTCCTCCACGCACAGCTCTCACATGATCTTTGGTGACCCATATTTTAATCGGGTTGAAACCTTCACTGTAATAGGCCCCGACAGGCGAGAGTATAATAAAAAACCGGAATGTATATGATGATCTCACACCCAGGAAAGGATCCATTGCAATACAGGTGGGACGAATATACAGGGATGTCCCGGGAGCCCCCGGTACCCAGTCTTTTTCAATGCGAATTAAGGCTTTTAGGGATTCAAGAAAAAGATTTTCATCCATTTGTTTCATGCAAAGAGCATGAGCTGACCGGTTCATTCGCCGGATATTTTCCATAGGTCTGAAAAGTTGGATGCCTCCCGAGGATGTTTTGAAAGCTTTCAGACCCTCAAAAATCGCCTGGCCATAATGAAGTACCATGGTGGCCGGATCCATTTCGATGCAATGGTAAGGTTCAATGCGGGCATTATGCCACCTTTGATCCGGATGATAATCCAGGTTGAACATGTGGTCTGTAAAGATGGTGCCGAAGTTTAATTCGGAGTCATCCGGTTTTGGTTTTAAATGTTTTGTCATTGTGATGGTCAGATCCATGACAACCTCCTCAGTGTGATTAGATAAACTGTAGAATCCCTGCCTCAGAATTCATGCTTTTTTCAGATGATTTGTACCCCATAGCATCTGGCCCGTATCATGGTCATATTCCCTGATTGAACCGGTACCCAGCAGCTCCATAATCTGAAATTCTCCGGCAAACATAAAAGTATCTGAAAAAAGACGCCCTCCTGATGTTTTGCCCGTTTGGTCTGCCAGAATAATCTGAGCGTGCACATGCCATTTTTCATCATACAAAATATTGCCCGAGCATCCGGCAATTTCCATGGGATTTTCGTTCCGGGAAGTTACATAAACCTGCTGATTCTGGTCAAAGGTGCCGATGGTAAATAAAGATACGGCTCCGCTTACCTGAAAAGTTGCGGTTTTGATACCATGGTGCTGACAAAAATCCGAGACCGTATGGATGATGTCTTCTCCGGCGGGCATACGTCCTATAAATATGCGGCCGAGCGTATATTGTAAAAAATTATAATTTTGCATTTGAAAAATGAAATAGCATAAAAGCGTTATAAATCAAGATATAAATTCATTTATTCAAATTCTTGTTCCAATTTCCCAATGTTTGACATTTGGGCCAGGGTCCCTTATTATCTTGTGGTTTATTCAATTTTGCAGAAATTATGATGAAAGGAATCCAAATATGAGTACAGCCGAGTCCATGGCGAGTATAGATCCGGTAAGGTTATCTTCCAATTCCCAATTTAAGTTCAAATGCCATCCAGGGGTTAAATGTTTCACGCAATGCTGCCGGGGGATCAATATTACCTTGACTCCCTACGATATCATCCGGTTGAAAAATCGCCTGAATCTAAATTCCGAAGAATTTCTGGCCATTTATACCAAACCGGAAATTCTGGAAAAAACTGATCTTCCGATCGTAACACTGAAACTTTTGGATGATGAGCAACAATCGTGCCCTTTTGTGCGTGATGATGGATGTCTGGTTTATACGGACAGACCGACTACATGCCGTTATTATCCTATCGGTGTTGCATCCCTTTCCCACAAGGAAGGTTCTGACGGGGAAGAATTCTATTTCTTTGTTCATGAACCTCATTGCAAAGGCTTTGAAGAAGATATGCAGTGGACAGTTCGTCAGTGGCGGGAAGACCAGGGGGTGGATGCTCATGACGAGATCAACGCCGGGTGGACAGACCTGGTGGTTCGAAAACGGTCCTTTCCGAAAAACATTAATTTAAACCAAAAGGCCAAAGACATGTTTTTCATGGCCAGCTACAACATCGACAAGTTTCGGGATTTCGTGTTTAATAGTACTTTTCTTCAGCGCTACCAGGTGGATGTCGCCACTGTTCAAAAAATCCGGGAGGATGAAATCGAGTTATTGAAGTTTGCAGTAAAATGGTTGAAAGGTATTTTCTTTCGAAGCGACGAAAATTCCGGAATAAAAATCAAAGATGGTGGGGAAAACCTTGGAGTGTAAACTGTTAGTGCAAAAAGACTTGTGCCCAATTGTAGGTGCGAATTCATTCGCACAATATGAACCCTGAAGTTAACTATAGGCTCTAAAACCTTTTTACCGGAAATAACGTTGCTGGAAGGTTTTAAAGAATCTTCTGTAAATCCGTGCCAGTCACCTTAAGTGCGAATGAATTCGCACCTACAGAATATCGGATTTCACGAAAACAGGTTACACTCAAAAACTTTTGAAAAAATTGTGGGTTGGAAGTACGAAAAGTTTTGAGCCCCTGTGATCATTGAAATTGTACGTTGGGTTTTCGGAAAGCTACCAAAATGGACATAATGGACGAAATTGGACATGGTGGACTGGCCACTAAGTCCACTGTGTCCATTATGTCCATTTTTTATGAAATTTCAGACCTTGCCGCCTTAGTTTTTTTTGGTCCCGGCAAAGGCTATTCGTATCCTTCGTAGGCCAGGCCCTCCAGGATTTTTGGGTCATTAAGGCGATCGTCGATATTCACATTGAAAAATTCTTCAATGGGTTTTAAGATTTCAGGATTGTTTTTCCAGACGCTTTGGGCAGCATCAAGCACCTTTTTCAATCCGTTTTGGGTTGCTTTGCCCAGGGGCTGGCGGCAACCGCCCGATGGCATGCCTAAAATGGTCATCAAAAGTTTGATGCCGATGGGGTTTCTGGCTTTACATTCCACTTCTCCATAGGGGGTTTGTTCCCGGGTTTTGATCATCACAAGTCCAAACAGGGGGGATAAAGCTTCCATGAGAATTCGGGCCTCGGATTCCTTATTTTCATGGAGAAATGACACCATTTTCCCGACCGCTTCCGGAGCGACATTAGATACTACGGATATCACCCCGGCGCCTTTGACCAGGGGATCAGTCATCATCTCAAAGGTCATGCCATCGTCACCGGACAGGATAGTGAAATCGGGGCCGCAACAGGTGCGGGTTCGTCGCATGTTTTCGATATTTCCCGTGGCCTCTTTGACCGTGTTGACATTTTTGAATGTTTTATTCAACAGGGCCAGGTCTTCAGGAAGAAGTTGCGTGCCGGTTCTCCCCGGAATGACATAGGGGATAATTTCCAAATCAGGAAAAGCGCCGGCTATGGGACCGACATATTCTTTTCGGATCTCGATTGAACTGGGGCCGTTATAATAAGGGTCAACAAGTAAAACCGCATCCACATTGATTTTTGCTGCATGCTCGGTGCCCTGCATGGACTCTGTTGTATTGTTGCTGCCTGTGCCGGCAATACAAAGGCACTTTCCCCGGGTTTGCTCCGCAATTTTTTCCACCACATTGAGATGTTCTTCCCATGTCAGAGCCGGGCTTTCTCCTGTGGTTCCCACAGCCAGAATGCCGGAAATGCCATTTTTTATCTGAAACTGAGCAAGCTTTTGCAAACCTTCATAATCGACAACATTACCCGAAAAGGGCGTGACCAGCGCGGTGAAACATCCTGTCAGCATAATTTCCCCCTTACTCATTCGACCTTATATTAGGATTTAGGCATCCGGTGATTAATCGTGGTGATAAAGCTTTCCAGAAATCTGTAAAAACAAAGCATTGACTTGAAAAAGATAAGTAAATAAATGGAAGTATCATGTCAAGAAAAAAAGGTTAACTTTTCAGGACATGGCTTTTGTTTGGTTGGCGCACTTAAAATTAAAGGTTTTATTTTAAAATGATTTAGAGTATATTTTCGAAAATATGAAAATTCATTTAAAAAAAAGGATATTATTATGGTTCAAGCTAAAAATGCAGAGGAATTTATTGCCCTAGCCCGAAAAGCCATTGCTTCCAACCCGGATTGCGGGGCTTCTCATTATAACCTCGCTGTTGCCCTTATCGGCCAGAAGCGCTATGAAGAAGCGGAGCAATCGCTCAAAGATGCGATTCATTGCAGTCCCAATCTGGCAGAAGCTTATGTGCTTTTGGGAGGGCTGTGTTTAAACCGGGGGGACCTGGAGGGCTGCCTGAAATACAACAAGGATGCCATAAACTCCCGGGCCGGTTTCGCGGAAGGTCACGGAAATATTGGTTTTGTGTATCTTCAGCAGGGAAAAATCGAAGATGCGATTTATCATCTGGAAAAGGCGATTCGATGGAACCAGAAATTTTTGCAGGCCTATGCCAATCTTGCAAACGCTTACCTGATGAACGATCAGGTGGATGAAAGTATTGAGACAAATTTAAAAGTTCTCGAACTCGAGCCGAATTTTCCGGTGGCTCACAATAATTTAGCCATTGCTTATCTTGAAAAGGGGTTGCATGACATGGCCGCAAGACACTGTGACAAAGCCCGGGAGTTAGGCTACGAGGTCGCTGAAAATATTGTGAAGGAAATAGAGAGGTATCGGCAAGGATAACTTGAGCAAGAGCGCAACAGGATATTGTTCCCATTGAATAAGTTTATATTTTTTCTTTCCGGCCTTGACGAACCTGTCACGGAAAAACATTCTGCCTGGAGCAACCCGCTTCCAGTTAGCCGCCATGACGGGGTAAATCCCGACAAATCACCTGTTACTTATGGTGATTATTTTACGGCAGCAGAATTTTTTTTATCGGAAAATCATTTTCAAAGGCTTATCTCATCCATTGATGAGCAATCCCGGATGCCGATTTTTCAGGAAAACATCGAAAATGTTTCGATTTTTCTGGAAAAACATGGCGAATTTTATCATCCTTCAAAAATCCGGGTGTTAACTCAAAATCACCACTGGGAATTTGTTTTAAATGTTGCAGTCAGCAAAGCGGGTTTGAATTGTATTTCAAGCGAGTTTGAACTGCTCAGAAAATTAAGAAAGGAACTGCCGTGGCAATTTATTCCTGCAGTATATGAAAAAGGGGATGTGAAACCTGCGGGTGGGAAAGCGAATTTTAGAATGTTTTTGGGACAATGGTTTTCCGGATTCAACGAGTTCCATATTCATTCCGCCGGTTGCGAAGAAGCCTACTGCATTGAAGTCTGGGATCAAAAGCAGGGCAACTGCTTTCTTTCGGAAAAACAGGGCTATGAACTGTATCGCCAGACAGCCCTTATTCAAACATGTTATCACAATACCGGGACTTTTGAACAGATTCATCCATGGCATCATGCAGCAGGTGATTTTGTGGTAAAGATCGAAAACGGCCGCATGCAGGTCAAACTTATAACCGTCAGGGGCTATCATGCGCTCATTTGCAATAATGCAAACGATTTGGATTCCAAGCTGGATGCGCTGACATTTTTTTTGATGGATCTGAGCATTAAAAACCGGCTCGACCGCTTTAGGGGTGTCGGGGATATTGCATGGGCGGATGACATTTATCTGTTGGCAACTATCGACGGTTTTTTTAAAGGGTTGCAGCAAAAAATTCAAAGAAATATTATTTCCCAACAGTTGGTTGACGATTTTGTTAACCATTTAAATGGCATGACTCCATCCCAGACGGATGCATTTTTTGGAAATATTATTTCGGCATGGCCCCAGCAAGCACCGGAATTGCCGATAATTAAGGATAGAATAGGAGCACATGCTTTTTTTTTCGAATTTTTCACCAAACAATTTCTGGCAAAACATTTTGCTAATTAACATTGAGCTTGGTAACCTCGTTATTTTTTATTGACAAAGCGTTTCAATGATAATATATCTGCCCCTTTAAAAAGGGAGATTGGAAAATAAAAAAGAGATTAGAAAAAACAGTTTAAAAATAGCCCTGACTGAGAGGAGGTGACTCAGAAGCCATATCGGGAAAAATCGATTTTAGAGTAGCGAATTATTAACATTAATGGAGGTAACACGATGAAACATGAAACCCCCCTGTTGGACCAGTTAGAGTCTGGACCTTGGCCCAGCTTCGTATCTGATATGAAGCAAGAGGCTGAAAGACGGGCTAAAAATCCTGACAATATCGAGTATCAGATTCCTGTGGATGTCGTTGAGGATATTATGGGTCTGCTCGAGCTTTCTTATGTGCATGGTCGAACCCATTGGAAACATGGTGGAATTGTTGGTGTCTTTGGTTACGGCGGTGGCGTTATCGGCCGCTATTGTGACCAGCCCGAAATGTTCCCCGGTGTTGCACATTTTCACACCATGCGCATTGCACAGCCCGGTGCTAAATTCTATACCACGGAACATCTGAGAAATCTCTGTGATTTGTGGGATAGGCGTGGAAGCGGACTCACCAATATGCACGGTTCAACCGGTGACATTATTTTTCTTGGAACCACTACCAAACAGATCGAAGAAATCTTTTTCGAATTGACCCATAACATTGGTCAGGATTTGGGCGGTTCCGGATCCAACCTTAGAACACCTGCCGATTGTATCGGTCAGGCCCGTTGTGAATATGCCTGTTATGACACTCAGGATCTGTGTTATGATCTGACGATGGAATATCAGGATGAGCTTCATAGACCGGCATTTCCATATAAGTTCAAGTTTAAGATGGATGGTTGCCCCAACGGATGTGTGGCTTCCATTGCACGTTCGGACATGGCTTTTATTGGTACCTGGAGAGACGATATCAAGATCGATCAGGAAGCGGTTCAGGCGTATATTGGTGGCGAGTTTGTTCCCAATGCCGGTGCCCACAGTGGACGTGACTGGGGTGCATTTGATATTCAAAAAGAAGTCATTGGATTATGTCCCACCGAATGTATGTGGATGGATGGCAAAGAGCTGAAAATTGACAACAAAGAATGTAACCGCTGCATGCATTGTATCAATGTAATGCCCAGGGCCCTTCGTATCGGTGATGACCGTGGTTTATCGGTCCTGGTGGGTGGAAAAGCGCCCATTCTTGATGGTGCCCAGCTCTGCACACTGATCGTACCGTTCGTTAAAGCCGAATCACCATACACCGAAATCAAGGAAAACATCATCGAACCTATCTGGGATTGGTGGATGGAAGAAGGTAAAAACCGTGAGCGTCTTGGAGAATTGATGAAACGTCAGGGTATGCAGAAGCTGCTCGAAGTGACAGGCCTGGAACCCGATGTGAGAATGGTCCAGGAACCCCGAACCAACCCGTACATTTTCTGGAAAGAAGAAGAAGTCGAAGGTGGTTGGGATCGTGACATCAATGAATTCAGAAAATACCATCAGAGATAAAAGGGAGGAATCATGGCATTTATTTCTTCAGGATACAATCCGGATAAACCGATGGAAAACAGGATCACCGATATTGGTCCTCGTAAATACGATGAGTTCTACCCTCCGTTTATCGCAAAAAACAAGGGTAAGTGGCTCTATCATGAATATTTGAAACCGGGCGTACTGGTGCACGTAGCCGAGTCCGGCGATGAGGTCTATACCGTTCGTTGCGGCGGGGCTCGCCTCATGTCCGTGACTCTCATTCGTGAAATTTGTGAGATTGCCGATAAACATTGTGGCGGCTATCTTCGTTTTACCACCCGAAACAACATCGAGTTCATGGTGGACAGCAAAGACAAAGTACAACCGTTGATCGATGATCTGGAAAGCCGTAAGTTTGATGCCGGAAGTTTCAAATTCCCGGTAGGTGGTACTGGTGCCGGTATCAGCAACCCTGTTCATACCCAGGGATGGCTTCACTGCCATACACCGGCAACCGACGCTTCAGGCCCGGTGAAAGCGGTCATGGATGTTCTTTTTGATGAATTCAAGAATCACAGAATGCCGGCCCACTTGCGCGTGTCTCTGGCATGCTGTCTGAATATGTGCGGTGCTGTTCACTGTTCAGATATCGCCATTTTGGGTTATCACCGCAAACCGCCGATCATTGACCATGAATATTTGGACAAAATGTGTGAAATTCCATTGGCGATCGCTTCCTGTCCTACAGCCGCCATTAAGCCGTCAAAGGTGGAACTGCCTGACGGCAAAAAAGTCAACAGCGTGGCTATAAAAAATGAGCGTTGCATGTTCTGCGGCAACTGTTACACCATGTGTCCTTCCCTGCCTCTGGTTGACAAAGAAGGTGATGGTATTGTTTTGATGGCGGGTGGAAAAGTGTCCAACCGTATCAGCGCTCCCAAGTTTTCTAAAGTGGTTGTGGCTTTTATTCCCAACGAAGAACCGCGTTGGCCCACAACATGTGATGTTATCAAAAAAATGGTTGATGTCTATGCTGCAAACGCCAGGAAATATGAACGTCTTGGTGAATGGGCTGAAAGAATTGGATGGGAAAGATTCTTTGAGAAATGCGAGCTTGAATTTACGCATCATTTGATTGATGATTTCCGTGATCCGGCTTATTTTACCTGGCGCCAGACGACACAATTTAAGTTCTAAAAAAACGAACCCAATGCGGGGGGCCTGAGTTGTATTACATGAGTTGAATAAATGGCTCATTACAAAAAGTGCCCCCCGACATTTAAAGGAAAAGGGGTGAAAGAAGTATGGAATACGAAGAAGCAAAAAAAATGATCGTTGATGGCCTTACCAAAAAGATGAAAACAAAGACCAAATTTTATTTCAACGATTTAGCTAAAATTATCGATTTAAAGCCCAGGGAAGCCAAAAAACTGATCAATCAAATGATTCAGGACGGCACGCTTGAGTACTGGTCAAGTGGAAGTACCTCCTTGTATGGCCTGAAAGGTGCCGGAAAACAGGCCCATGCGGAACATGAAGACTAATCGGTCGTTCTCAGTTACCGATATTTTCTTTCCAATTTTTAAATCAGATCTTTTTCTCTTACGCGGATGTTTCCAACGGATCTTCCAAGAATAATAATTGCTGCCATGCGCGGAGGATCCGGCAAGACGGTAATATCTGTCGGGATTATTGCAGCTCTGGCAAGACTGGGAAAGACCATTGCGCCTTTCAAAAAAGGTCCGGATTACATAGATGCGGGCTGGCTTGCTCTTTCCGCAGGCCGGCCTTGCTATAATCTGGACAACTTTCTTATCCCTGAATCAAAAATTATGAAGTCCTTTTTCCGGCATTCCCGAGGTTGCGACATCGCAGTCATCGAAGGAAACCGGGGGTTATTTGATGGGATCGATATTGCCGGAAAAACAAGTACGGCTGAACTGGCAAAACTTCTTCATCTGCCGGTCATCTTGTGTTTGGATTGCACCAAGTCCACCCGATCCATGGCGGCGATTGTTCTAGGATGTCTGAAGTTCGATCCGGAAGTCCAAATTAAAGGTGTAATCTTAAATCACGTGGCGGGTACACGACACCAGGAAAATATCCGAAAAAATATCGAATTTCATTGTGGAATTCCGGTTTTGGGAGCCTTACCAAAGCTTAAAAAACAAAATTTTCCCGAAAGACACATGGGGCTGATCCCGACTCCCGAACACAGCAGCGGTTTTGATTCTGTTTTTGACATTGCCGATATTGTGGAAAAACATGTGGATTTGGAGGCCGTTGAACAAGTGGCCTGCAGTAGCGGTGCTTTGAAGGCCCTGGATACTGTTTTTGAACAAGATACACAGGGTGCGGTCAAGGAAGCTGTTGCAGATTCCCCGGTAATCGGTATTCTTAAAGATTCGGCGTTTCAGTTTTATTATCCGGACAACATTGAAGCCCTTCAGGCTGCGGGCGCTTCTGTGACCTTTATCAGCCCTTTTGAGGATGATATTTCTCCTGATGTGGATGCGCTATATATTGGCGGGGGGTTTCCGGAAACCCATGCAGAGTTGCTGGCTGAAAAAGAAAATTTCAGAAAGAACCTGAAAATTATGGCGGAAAAGGGCCTTCCCATATATGCAGAGTGCGGCGGGCTCATATATTTAGGAGAAAAGCTTGTTTTAAAAGACAAATCCTACCCGATGGCCGGGGTGCTTCCCCTGGTGTTCGGTCTTTGCAAAAAGCCTCAGGGACACGGGTATACGGTTATCAAAGTGGAAGGCAAAAATCCTTTTTTCGAGGTGGGAACCGAATTCAGAGGCCATGAGTTTCACTATTCAAATGTTATAGAATGTCCCAACGAAAAAGGGGATATGGTGTTTGCCATGCAGCGGGGTTTGGGAATCAAGGATAACAGGGATGGTTTTATCTATAAGAACGTTCTGGCGACTTACACCCATATTCATGCGCTTGGCACACCCGTATGGGCAGAAGCCATGGTTCAGCGTGCCCGTGAATATAAAAAAACAAAATGATCGCCCGGTTAATGCTTAAACGTCTTTAAGCAAAAGGGCTCGCACAGGGCAAATATCAATGCATGCAGTGCATTCGGAAAAGTTGAGGGGGGATTCCTCCGGCTGTCTATATGCACTGATTACCGTTTCAAATCCTCTTTTGGCAAAAGTCAGGTAACTATGGCCATGTTTCTTTTGGCAGACCCGAACACATTTCCCACACAATACACAACGGTTTTGATCAATCAACAAATAAGGATGCCCCGAATCCAAGCCCGGATCTTTAAGACGAACCTCCAGTCCTTTCACTTTTAATCCCACCTTCAGAAACTTGCCTATTCGCTGCAGTTCGCATCGTTTATTTGCAGGGCATTCTTTGCACTTGATGTCATGAACCGAAAGCAACAGTCGAAAAGCGGCTTTTTGAAGGCTTCGTACTTCGGGTGTGTCGGTTTGCACTTCGAGTCCTTCGGCCACTTTTTGTGTGCAGGAGGCGACAGGTTTCCCGTTAATTTGGACATAACAAAGACGGCATCCGGCAAATGGGATTTGCCCATCATTCAGATAGCAAAGATTGGGTATGTAGATATCGTTGTCAAGGCAAGTCTGAAGAAGATTGGCACCATCTTCAGCCTCGATATGTTTATTGTCTACCAGGATTTTCACCATGGTTTGGTATCCTTAATTTTGCTTAAGACGTTTCTTTTTCTTCCTTTGGACGTTCGATAACCGGTGCAAGATGGGGTGGGGAGATTTTAAATATGGCATTGTAATCCGGAGGGCAGTGAACCTTGCACTCGCCGCATTTGATGCAAAGATCTTGATCAATGCCTTTTTTGCGGTTTGATGTGGTAAATACGGCATCTACCGGGCAGCACCCCACACATGCGTCGCAACCCCTTGCACACTTGTCCAAGTCGATATAAAAGGCTGTCAGGGGACGACATGAAGCTGCAGGACAGCGGCCTTCCTTAATATGAGCCTCATATTCTTCCCGAAAATATTTCAATGATGTCAATACAGGGTTGGGAGCTGTTTTTCCAAGGCCGCACAAGGAGCCTTCTTTAATGTCCCGGCTCAGTTGTTCCAGCTTCTCAAGATCGCCTTCCTTTCCTTCCCCAATGGTCAGGCGCTGTAAAATGGATAGCAAGTGCCATGTGCCTATTCGGCAAAATGTGCATTTCCCGCAGGATTCCTTTTGCGTGAAATCCAGAAAATACCTGGAGACATCCACCATGCAGGTATCTTCGTCGAGTACCACCATACCTCCCGAGCCTATCATGGCCCCGGCTTCTATGAGTGAGTCAAAGTCGATGGGTATATCCAGAAATTCTTCCGGAAGGCATCCCCCTGAGGGGCCTCCGATCTGCGCTGCTTTGAATTTCTTTTTATCCGGAATACCCCCGCAAATTTTAAAAATCAGGGACCTGAGGGAAATTCCCATGGGAATTTCCACCAGTCCCGGGTGCGTCACATTTCCTACAACGGAAAAAATGGCGGTGCCGGGACTGTTTTCCGTTCCGATTTGCCGGAACCATGAAACCCCGTTTTTGACAATAGGCGGCACCAATGCCAGGGTTTTAACATTGTTGATGACTGTGGGAACGCCCTGCAGGCCTGTTTCGGCCGGATATGGGGGGCGGGGATATGGCATGCCCCGAAATCCTTCCATGGAAAGAATCAATGCCGTTTCTTCACCGCAAACAAAGGCTCCGGAACCTTGGAATATCTTTATTTCCAAATCAAAACCGCTTCCGAGAATATCCTTTCCTATCAGACCGGCTTCTTCGGCCTGTGAGATCGCTTTCTGGATTGTTTTTACCGCCAGAGGATATTCGGACCGAACATAAATAAAAGCGGTGTCTGCGCCTATTGCGTAAGCACTTAATGCAAGCCCTTCAAGAACCTGATGCGGGTTGCTTTCAAGGATAGTCCGGTCCATATACGCACCGGGATCACCTTCATCAGCATTACAGATCACTATTTTCTTTGAACTGTCATGTTTTGCGGCTATTTCCCATTTTGTGCCGGTGGGAAAACCAGCACCGCCTCTTCCTCTCAGCCCGGAATCCTTAACCAGGTTTAACAATTCTTCAGGGGTGCCTTTCAGGGCCTTAGCCCAGGAAACATACCCCTCTTCAGCAATATATTCGTAAATATCGTCAGGGTCGATTTTGCCGCAAAGATTCATTACGATCCGTTTTTCTTCACTAAAGCGCGAAAATTCCCATACCGTTGGGATCATCTCATTTTCTTCCATGGCCCCCAGGATATGTTCAAGTCTGGGATCACCCTCTTCGAGATAGAGCTTGGTGAGCATTTTGGCCTTGCCGGCGGTGACTTTCGGGTAAAAGATCGGTGGAAATCCCATTTCAGTATTTTCGATAATCACCCATGGTTCTGCATAACAGTGGCCGATACATCCTACTGGATGAATCTGAGCGTCGATTCCACGCTGCGCCAATGATTCCTCAAAGGATGCTTTGGTTTCCATGGCCCCGGCAGCAATACCGCAGGTGGCCAGGCCAATATGAATTTTGGGAACCGGCTTTGCTTCTCTTTCATTCTTACGTCGCTGAGCTTCGGCAAAAATAGCCCCAAATTTTTCATCAATGGTCTTAATTTTGCCCTGACTCATTTTTTTGCCTTTCTCTTTCTGCTTTTTCACGTTCTATTTGGACTCTCATGACCAGGCCTTCAACTTTACTGGGTGCCATGTGTCCGTGGACAGTTTTTCCCATAATGGCGACAGGTGCCAATGCACAACACCCTACGCAGGCGACACGGTCGATGCTGAACTCTCGGTCCTCGGTGGTTTCTCCCTCACGAATACCCAGTTTTCTTTCAAAATTTTCCAAAATGATATCGCCGGCCCTTACATGACAGGCGGTTCCAAGGCATACTTTTATGGGATTTTTTCCCGGCGGATTAAATTTGAACTGATTATAAAAAGTCGCAACGCCGTAAACCTGGCTGCTGGGTATTTCCAGAAAACCGGCCACCATCTTAATTGCAGCGGGAGGCAGAAATTTTACTTTTTCCTGAATCATTTGCAAAATGGGAATAAGGTTTGCGGTGGATTTTTCGTATCGGTCCAGCTGAGAACGCAGCTCCTCAAGAGCAGCTTTGTCCTCAGATGTCAAAACCACATCATCCATTCGACTCTCCTTTAAATTTTTTCCAAAGCGCCATATGCCGCCTGAATTCTATCTCTGAGAAGAAAGCAGAGTCGTTCCAATATATGAAAACCAATCTCTTTGTCCTGTTTCATTATGTCTCTTAGATCGGTTCCCTTTAAGCAGATAATCTCGGTCGGTTTCTGACAGCAGGCGGATGACATCAGAAAATGAGGGTCGCCAATCAAAGTCGACCAGCACCCGAAAACTCTTCCTTTACCAAGCTTTTCAATGACGACATTGGCTTTTCTGGCTCCCATATCCAATAATCTTTCAAGAAAAATGTGTCCATCCGCGATAATGTAAAGACAATCCCCGAAATCCCCCTGCTGAAACACATAATTTCCTGCATCGTAACTTTTGATTTTGCAAAGCGCTGTGATTTTTTCAATGGCCTCCTTTTTGAGATATCTGAAAAATTCACACTCCTTAAGAATAATTTCAATTTCTGACTGATTCATGGAAGACCTCTGGCGAAGAAGGACTAGACATATAAATAATTATTGTGATGTTCATACCTCATGGCGATCTTTAAATAACACTTTCATAACAATATTTCAAATATTCTTTTTGGATAATGATAACATACTGTTATGATATAAAAAAACATTGTATAATGCAAACATTGATGAATTTAACTCAAAATAAGATAAAAGTGGTAACCTGTCTTGACTTTTATTAGTTTACTATTTATGGTAGTTTTTATCGTAGTAAGAAACACTAGGTTATAAAGCCCTCCATTAAAAATTATAAGTACAAGGAAGTTTAATTTCCTTATTACACTTTAAATCAAACTTTTTTGCTGAATTCCGAAGAAGTTTTTGGATTATATGTGCCAGATTTTCAAGGAGGAAGAGGTTATGCCAAAAAAAAAATCGGTTAGTTTTGATGCCATGGTTAAGTTTTTTATGAAACAATATAAAATCCCGACCAAAAAAGATGTGGAAAAACTGATGACCAAGCTTGATCGCTTGGAAACTATGGTTAGAGAATCGGGAATAAAAGCTAAGACAACGGGAGGGGGAGTTCGGACTTCGAGGGGGAAATCCTACTCCGGAAGACCCGGGATGACTGCATCGGATATGGTTTTGGAAATTTTCAGGGAAGCGGGTGATAAGGGTGCTGGATTTGCGGAAATCCAAAATAAAACAGGTTTTAATGAAAAAAAAATTCGAAATATTGTATTCCGTTTAAATAAGCTTGAAAAGATTAAACGCAAAGACCGGGGTATTTACGTGGCCGCCTGATTTAGAAATTGTTTCTGTAAGAGCTTCTCTTTAATGTTTATGGTTATGGAGAACAAAATGATAAGACATCCTGTTTTAAATATCCCCATAATGATATGCCTCCTGTTGTTTTTAACGAATGGCAGCAGCACATGTCAGGCATCGGATTTATTAAAAGATGCCCAACAAAGCATGGCATTTTCTCCTGGTACCGATAAGCGGGTGGCCAATGCTTTGAAAGATGCCCTCGAAATCGGCATCCAAAATGCCATTGCCAGTGTTTCGGTTATTGCTGGATACTACAAAAACCCTGACATTAAAATACTTTTACCGGAAAAAATAAAAAACATGGAAAGTGTTTTGCGGGGTATTGGTTTTGGACCGCAGATCGATGAATTTGAATTAATAATGGCTCTCACATTTACTAATGTGTTTCAGCCCAGTTTTTTCCTCTTTGAATATTGACTTTTAAGGGAACTTTCATATTCCACACGTTTTCCATGGTTTCGCTCACAATTTGGGTGGCTTCATGGATTTCTCCGGGAGGTACTTCAAAAACCAATTCATCGTGAACTGTCAATAGCATTGTTGTTCCAAGCCTTTTTTTCCGTAAGACTTTATCCACGTTAATCATGGCTACCTTGAGTAGATCTGCTGCGGTTCCTTGAATCGGAGTATTAATGGCAGTACGTTCGGCTGCTTGCCTGATAATTTTGTTGGGGCTGTTTATTTCCGGAAGCAGTCTGATTCGGCCAAAAAGTGTGCTGGTTTGCCCTGTTTTTTTTGCAGATGCAATGGTCTGGTCAATAAATTTTTTGACTCCCTCATAGCGGGCAAAATAATTTTTGATATATGTTTCGGCCATTTTTCGGCTGATTCCCAATTCATTTGACAGCCTGTAAGAACTCATGCCGTAAATGATCCCGAAATTAATAACCTTGGCCTGCCTTCTTAGTTCCGAACTCATCATTTCCGGGAAAATATTGAATATTTCAGAGGCTGTTCGGGCATGAATATCTTCATCGTTATGAAAAGCTTCAAGAAGAATTTCATCCTCGGAATAATGGGCCAGGATGCGAAGTTCTATTTGAGAATAGTCGGCAGCCAACAGCAGCCATCCTTTTTGGGGAATAAAAGCACTACGGATTTGCCGTCCTTCAGGGGTACGGATAGGAATGTTTTGGAGATTGGGATCAGAGCTGCTCAATCGTCCGGTTGAGGTAACGGTTTGATTGTAGGAGGTGTGAATGCGTCCGGTTTCAGGGTTTACCAAATCAATCAGCGCATCTGCATAGGTGGTTTTTAATTTGCTCAGAGTTCTGTGTCTTAAAATGTGAGCCGGAAGTTCATGGCTTTTGGCAAGGGTTTCCAGGACACTTACATCGGTAGAGTAGCCGGTCTTTTTTTTGGTTTTTTTCTGAACCGGAAGTTTTAATTTTTCAAACAGGATCCCGCCTAACTGTTGAGAAGAATTGATGTTGAATGGTTCTCCGGCAAGGGAAAAAACCATTTGCTCAAGCTGTTCAAGTTGCATTCCGAAAGATTTCGACAGTGTTTGAAGCTGTTGGGTGTCAACACAAATGCCGGCTTGTTCCATCCGCATCAAGACAGGAATCAGTGGAAGCTCAACATTTTTGAAAAGTTCCATTACCCCCATATCCTCAAGGCGTGGTTTGAGAACATCCGCAGCCATGAGCGTTATATCGGCATCTTCGCAAGCATAGGGAATTGCTTTTTTCACAGGTACATAATCGAATCCCACCGCATTTTTTCCTTTACCGGTGACGTCTTCGTATGAAATGGTCTTGTGGTCTAAAAAATCCAAAGCAATCTGATCCAGGTTGTGGGCCCTTTTGGATGGGTTTATCAGGTAAGATGCCACCATGGTGTCAAAACAAACTCCCCGAAGAAAAATTCCGTGGCGGTTCAAAATTAACCAGTCGTATTTTATATTCTGCCCTACTTTTTTGATATCCGGGTTTTCCAGCACCGGCCGAAGCTGTTCTAAAACCACTTCGGATGTAAGCTGCAAAGAGGCATCTTCACCTTTGTGCCCGCATGGAATATAAAAAGCTTCGTCCGCCATAAGCGAGAAAGATAATCCCACCAGTCGTGCCTCCATGGGATTTCTGGAGGTGGTTTCGGTATCGATGGAAAATCGTTCCGATCTTTCCAGGCGTGATACAAAATCTTTCAATGTCTTTAAATCAAATATACCCTGGTAATTTTTGACATCAAGATCCGATGCCACCGGATACTGCTGTTGCAACTGCCTGAATTCCAGTACTTTAAAAAGTCTTGACAGTTTTTTATTATCCGGTGACCTGAACTTGTATTTCTCAGGATCAAATTCGACAGGAGCCTCCTTGTCAATTTTGACCAGCTTACGGCTTAAGTAAGCCTGATCATTGAATTTGATCAGATTTTCCTTCAGTTTTTTGCGGGAGATTTTATCCACTTGCTGATAAAGGGAATCAAGGCTTCCATAGGTTCCAATCAGTGAAAGAGCCGTTTTTTGTCCAATGCCGGGTACACCCGGAATATTGTCTGAGCTGTCACCTGAAAGACTCATAACATCAACCATCTGAACAGGGTCAACACCAAAAGATTCCTTGATGACCTGAAGGTTTATGGTTTTGTCCTTCATGGGATCCCAAATGATTGCATCCCGGGTGACCAACTGTATGAAATCCTTATCACCGGTTACCATAACAACTGAAAACCCGGCTGACTGGGCTTGTGACGCCAGGGTACCAATCAGATCATCGGCTTCATAACCCTCCATTTCCAATACTGGAAGATTGAATCCCTCTGTTAATTCTTTAATGTAGGGTATCTGAACCCTCAAATCCTCTGGTACTGGAGGCCGGTTGGCCTTGTATGCTTCATAGAGCCTGTGGCGGAAAGTAGGGGCCTTGGAATCAAAAAGCATGGCCAAATATTCAGGAGCACGGTCTTCAAGAAGTTTAATCAACATTCGTGTGAAACCGAACGTGGCATTGGTGGGAAGCCCCAGGGAGTTGGAAAGCCCCCGGATGGCATGGTAGGCACGATAAATATAACTGCTGGCGTCCACTAAATAAATGGTTTTTTTATGGTTGGTCTCAGACAATGGTTTCCTGCTCCGCTTATTTTTTCATTTCCCTTGTTTCTTGACAACGATATTCTGAAGGATTATATAATATCAAGAAAATTCAATAGGTTAAGCTTTGCCCATTTGGCTTTTAAAAAAGTTTGGGGACAGATAATTCCGGCTTTGTCCCGGAATGACGTGTGCTTTTAACAAAAATGATCAAATTACGGTACCATTAAATAATTGAAACAACAAGGCTAACTTCACAAGGTGCTAATGAATTCGCACCTGAAGCTTGATTTCAACCGAGGGGGTTTTGTAAAATGTAGGTGCGAATTCATTCGCACAAAGGCGTGAGTGAAATCAAATGGGTAAAAAATGAACCTCATGGGTATGCGATGCTCAGCAGTGCGAATGAATTCGCACCTACAGGTTAATTCCAAGGGAGGTGACATGACAACCAAACGAATTCGACGTAAAAGGATAAAAAGTTTTGATTGCCATTGCTGCCGTGGAGAATTTCGATTCTGCTGGCACTGCCGGTGCGATTTTTCAATTTGTCAGGAGTGCATGCTTGAAAATTTGTGGGGTATGTCCTGCAATAATATCACCTGGCAATGTCCTGACTGCGGCGATCAAAACGGTTTTGGAAACCAGTAATCAAGAGGGGCTGAAAAAATTGTGTTTTTCAAACAAAAAACCCTCCTGCTTCGATTCAGGAGGGTTTTTTGTTATACTTTTAAATATTTTTATTTTTAGAAATGGGTTACCGGTTTACATCATACCGCCCATGCCGCCCATACCGCCCATGCCGCCGCCACCCATTGGAGGCATACCTCCACCGGCCTCCTTGTCTTCAGGTTTGTCAGCGATCATGGCTTCTGTGGTAAGCATAAGCGATGCAACACTCGCCGCATTTTGAAGTGCCAGGCGGACGACCTTGGTCGGGTCGATAACTCCTGCTTCGATCAAGTCTTCATATACATTGGTTTCTGCATTGTATCCGACTGCACCGTCGCTCTTTTTAACTTGATCAATAACCACCGAGCCTTCAGCACCCGAGTTGTTGGCAATTTGACGCAACGGTTCTTCAATGGCCCGAGAAACTACTTTTACGCCGAGTTTTTCATCGTCTTTGATATCCATCTGTTCGAGAGCCGGAAGTGTTCTAACCAGGGCGACTCCACCTCCGGGAACAATGCCTTCCTCGACAGCTGCACGCGTGGCGTTGAGAGCATCTTCCACCCGGGCTTTCTTTTCTTTCATTTCAGTTTCAGTTGCTGCACCCACATTAATAACGGCAACCCCACCGATAAGTTTCGCCAGGCGTTCCTGGAGTTTTTCACGGTCATAATCCGAGGTTGTTTCATCGATTTGGGCACGGATCTGCTTGACCCGACCTTCCAGAGCACTTCTGGAACCGCCGCCATCAACGATAGTGGTGTTGTCTTTATCAATGGTTATTCTTTTGGCTTTTCCAAGATCGCCAACTGTAATACTTTCCAGTTTGACGCCGAGATCTTCTGAGACAACCTGGCCTCCGGTTAAAATTGCGACATCTTCAAGCATGGCCTTTCTTCGGTCTCCGAATCCGGGAGCTTTCACTGCAGCCACCTGAAGTGTACCTCTCAGTTTGTTAACCACCAGAGTGGCCAAAGCTTCTCCTTCGATATCTTCGGCAATGATCATCAAAGGTCTGTTCATTTTGGCAATTTGTTCCAAAATAGGAAGCAGGTCTTTCATGCTGCTTATTTTCTTCTCATGAATCAGGATATAAGGTTCATCCAAAGACACGACCATTTTTTCAGCGTCTGTGACAAAATAAGGGGATAGGTAACCCCGGTCAAACTGCATCCCTTCCACCACCTCAAGGGTGGTTTCCATGCTTTTGGCTTCCTCAACAGTGATAACACCTTCTTTGCCGACTTTGTTCATGGCTTCGGCGATGATGTTTCCAATGGTGGGATCATTATTGGCGGAAATTGTGCCAACCTGAGCAATTTCACGCTGATCTTTGGTGGGTTTGCTGATTTTGTGAAGTTCTTTAACCGCAACCGCCACAGCCTTATCTATACCCCTTTTGATTGCCATGGGATTGTTTCCGGCTGCAACCAGTTTCTGACCTTCCTCGTAGATAGATCTTGCCAGAACCGTTGCGGTGGTGGTACCATCACCAGCCTGATCGCTGGTTTTGCTGGCCACTTCTTTTACCATCTGGGCTCCCATGTTTTCAAACTTGTCTTCCAGTTCGATTTCTTTGGCAACCGTTACACCATCCTTGGTTATTGTGGGGGAGCCCCAGGATTTATCGAGAACCACATTTCTGCCCTTTGGCCCAAGGGTTACAACCACCGCATCAGCCAGTGTTCGTACACCTTTAAGCATGGCTTCCCGGGCTTTCATGTCGTATTTGATCTGTTTCGCCATAGTCTGTTTACCTCCATATATATCTTAAATTAAACTTATTTATAATCTTATTGTCTCTGGCTATTCGATGATGCCAAGAACATCATCCTCACGCATGATCAGGTATTCTTCACCTTCAATTTTAACCTCGGTGCCTGCATATTTCCCGAAAAGAATTCGATCTCCTGCTTTGATGTCAGGCGTGATCCTTTTGCCGTCATCGCCCATTTTGCCGTTACCCACCGCAACCACCTTACCCTCCGCCGGTTTTTCCTTTGCAGAGTCGGGAATAATAATGCCTCCCTTGGTAGTGCTTTCCTGCTCTACACGTTTAACCAAAATTCGATCCTGAAGTGGTCTCAAATTCATCTTGCAATTCTCCTTTTGTTACAAAAATTAGTGTTAAAGTTAGATTGTCACCAAAATTTAGTTTTCGATCTCAAAGTCATATCTGTTCTGCCTTTGATTCGGTTAAATCTTACTTGTTGGGGTCATAATAACCTGTTGAATTTCAATTTGAAATTCAAGAATGCATACGTGGATATACATCTGATGTTCAACCCCTGACATTAATCATTCCCTTTTAATTGTAAAGGCTGATTTATGAAATTATAAATAGTTTTTTTAATTTCAGGAATTCCTGTGAAAAGTGTTTCGAAGGTTATTCCGGGGTCGATTTTTTTTCGGCAGCAGGCGCGCTGCTCTCTGTAGACCCCTTGGGTTCGCCGGTTGTTTTGGTTTCGGATGAGGACGGCTCCTCTGTTTTTTGGGTGGTTTTTCTGGCATAGTCTGTAACGTACCAGCCGGAACCCTTCAGATGGAAGCTGCTGTGGGAGACAAGCTTATGTAATGTGCCGGAGCACTGTTTGCAGGTATAAAGGGGATCATCGGAAATTTTCTGAAAAGCTTCTTCAATTTTACCGCAGTTGTCGCACTCGTACTCATAAATCGGCATAAGGTAAATCCTCCTTATTGTAAAAAAAATTAAATGGTTACCAACCATTTTACTGTTTCTATATATTTTAACAAAGATAGTTCATGATCTTTTGTTGTCAAGAACTTGTGAAAAGGTTTTTTAATGAAAATTTTTAAAGAAAAAAGATTTGTTTCCAGCGTCTAAAGATGGTCTCTACAGCTTCTCCACTTATCGTAAAATTTGAAAACGTCACTGAGGCCCGGTGCCCGAAACGGTTTTAAAATCTGATAGGTTTTCTCATGAACCCGGGTTTCCTCCTCGAGCTTTTCATTTTCGGTAGCATTGAAATTTTGAAGAAACTGTCCAAAACGGACAACGTGGATCAGTTCATGAGTGAGGATATAAAGAGAGAAGGCAAAAAGCGGGATGCATGTCTTTGCCAATGTTTCAAGAATTGTATGGTCCTGAAGGCATATTTTGTAATAATCGTATGTCGAAGATCCAAGTAACGTGTTGATTTTTTGAGCCTCATAACGGATAATTTGCGCAAAAGGCCCATGGATAATTTCATCTTGTGTCAGATCTTTGACAGTTTTGACATCGTATCGCCCCCGGAGCCACTGGCCGGCCGACATTTTGTAGTGCTCGCTGACAAGCTCTTCAGCCAATGCCACGGCATTGTTAACGGTTTCAATCTGACTATCACTGAATTTTTCCAGTTTCCCGGATACCATCGCTGATTACCTTGGGTCTTGAGAATATTAATGCCTGACACCCTGAATAACTAACATATCAATGGGCCATGATCAACAGGTTTAAAGGTTGAAAAAAAGGAAATATCCTTTTATAATTGAAATATAAGACTTTTATAAACGGGGAGGTGATTAATTGGGAAGCGTCGTTAAGAAAAGAAGAAAGAAAATGAGAAGGCATAAACACAGAAAGTTGCTGGCCAGAACCCGCCATCAAAGACGAAAAGGTAAATAATTAAAAGGCTGTCTTGGAAATTATTATCACCTTTTTGGGGCCGTAAAAAGAAAAAAAGCACCGGAAAAATCCGGTGCTTTTTTTTTGGGATTTTATGGTCGAATCTCTTCAAAACCTTTCAAGTATTTGAAAAGTTCGGAATCGGTCGATAAGATTAATGTGTTTTTATCGTCAAGGGACTTGGTGTATATCTCAAGTGTTTTCAAAAAGGAGTAAAATTCGGGGTCGAGACCGTGAGCCTCCGCATAAATAACGGTGGCTTCTGCATCTGCGTTACCTTTGATTTGTTCACTCCTTTTATAAGCATCTGAAATAATTTGCTGCAGATCCCTTTCCATGTCACCCAGGATTTTCTGAGCTTCCCCCCGTCCTTCCGAACGGAACTTTTCTGCGATTTGCTTTCTTTCAGCGATCATACGATCGAAAACCGTTCTTTGCACCTCTTCGACATAGTTGATCCGTCTGATTTTAACATCCACCAGCTCAATACCGAATTGATCCACCTTGGGTTGTGACTCTTCAAGAATACCTTCGGTTATTTTTTGTCTTCCTTTGACGATATTTGAAAAGACTTGCGGGTCATGTTGAATGTCTTCTTCTCCAATGCCTTCTTCTAAAAGGTCGAGTTCGCGGTCGGTCATACGAACCGCCTCTATCAAAGGATAAGATGTGATAAAATTTCGGACCGATGGATCGATGATGTCTTCAAGCCTTGAAATAGCGCCGGGAAGATTGTGGACAGTCTGGAAAAATTTAACCGGCTCGACAATTTTCCAGCGTGCAAAAGCCTCTACCCAGATAAAGGTTTTATCACGGGTGGGTATTTGACCGGGGCTGCCATCCCATTGCAGAAGGTTTTTTGGGAAAAAATTGGGGATCTGAATAAAAGGTATTCTGAACTTTAAACCCGGTTCTGTGATAGGTTCTCCTACGACGCGGCCGAACTGGGTCACCACCACCTGCTGGGTTTCATCCACGATAAAGGCAGCGGAAAATATCAGAAAAATGCCGACTGCACCTAGAATGATTATTGTTAACATTTTAGAGTTCATTTTGAAAACACGTTTTCCTTTCCGAGGTTTAAGAGGGGTAGCAAATTAGTCTGGTCGGCATCGATAATATATTTGGGTCCAAGTTTGGGAAGCAAATCTCCTAACGTTTCCAGATAAATTCGCCGCATGGTGACATCCTGAGCTTTGACATATTCTTCGTATACAGCTTTAAACCTTGCCGCATCACCCTGTGCTCTGTTAATTCGATCCAAAGCATAACCTTCGGCGCCTCTGACAACTCTTTCGGCTTCACCTCTGGCTGATGGTATGGCTTTGTTGTATTCCTCTCTGGCCTCGTAAATAAGTCTTTCTTTTTCCTGGGTAGCCTGGTTGACTTCGTTAAAAGACGGTTGGACTGCCCTGGGAACGTTTGTTCTTTTCATTTCGATGGTTACGATAAAAATGCCGGATTCCGCATTATCCAGTTCTCTTTGCAGCAATCTTTGGGCTTGTGAGGCAATTTCACTACGCTTGCTGATGACTTCACTGATGCTCCTGTCACCGATCACAAGTCTCATGGTGGCTTCAGACATATCCGTCAAAAGCCTTCGGACATCTTTCACTTTAAATAGAAAATCAAATGGTTCATCGATTCGATACTGCACAATCCAGGGCACGACCGCAACGTTTAAGTCACCTGTAAGCATGAGTGTCTCGGTGGTTTCATCAGAGTCGGATGCAAATCTGGCCCGGGCGACTCCGGGGATAGTGGGAGCCCCGAATTCTTCCATAAAAACATGGCGTACCCGGACTTTGGTTACTTTTTCAATACCTATGGGCAACTTGAAGTTTAACCCAGGCTGTGTTGTTCTCACATATTTTCCGAATCGCTGAACAATTCCAACTTCATCGATATTTACCGTGTAAAATGCTGTTGAGGCCAATATGGCAAGAACAATGATAACTATGACAATAGGACCGCCTGGTATTTTGAAGTTTTTGAATTTTTTTATAATGTCATCCATTTGAGGCGGACGCGGCCCGCCGCCCATTCCGCCCATTTTCCTTTGTTGTTCTTTTAGTTTTTCCCAATCCCAGCTCATTTTTTGATCTATCCTGATTAAAATTTATAGTAACTGCTGACTTTGCCGTTTGATTTGATAACTCGTGGTTGATAGAATGAAAATTAATTGATAAGTGTTTTAAAAGTTTTATTTTAAAGTACGAATTTTTTTTCATGCTATTCAAATCAAAATTCTTANTAAAATAAACAACCCGGATTATCAAGTCAAGCAAAAAGCAATGGTTTGATTGGGTAGTTTGTTTTCGATCAAAAGCGTCTAGATGGGAGAGCATATGGAAGATCAAAGAAAAAAAAGTGCAGAACCAATTCATATTGGAAACATATTGAACAACTTGCTGAGATCTTTTCATGAAAAAGCCAATGGAGACTTGGTTCTTGTATGGCGGTACTGGGATGAAACCGTCGGGGAAACCATTGCACAGAATGCGAGGCCTTCGGCATTCAAAGGGCGGCTTTTGTATGTAGAAGTAACCAGTTCGCCGTGGATACATCAGCTGCAGTTCCTCAAAAAGGACATCATCGGCAGGCTCAACCAGGTTGTTGGAAAACAGGTGATCAATGATATCAAGTTCAAAATAGGCGTCTGAATCTTTTATGAAAAATGTAAAACAAAGATGTGGATTGCAAAAAGATTCTGTAGAAGAAAACCGGATATTTTCAAAATCTTTGCTCACCGATTCTCTGCTGATCAAGCAGCCGGAAAAAGGATACCGGTATTCGATTGATGCGGTAATACTGGCGTGGCACGTCAATGTATTGGGACATAAACGGGTGGTGGATTTGGGAACGGGCTGCGGTATTATCGCTTTGATACTTGCCCGTCGCTTTCCCCATATCCATATAATGGGGATTGAAATACAAAAATCCCTGGCTTATCTGGCACAATGCAATGTTTTGAAAAACCAGATGACCAAGCAGGTCCAAATCATATGTGATGATCTGAAAAACCTTTATACAAAGGATATCGGAGGACCCGTAGATATGGTTGTTGCCAATCCACCTTTTGGGAAAGCAGGATGCACAAGACTCGGATCCGATAAATCAAAATGTGGAGCAACACACGAAATTTTTGCAACACTATCCGATGTGATTGAATGTTCAGCTCGTCTGCTGAATATATCGGGGACCCTCATGATGATATATCCCGCCCAAAGATTGGTGGAGCTTTTCCACACACTTCGCAAGGCAGGATTGGAACCTAAGCGGCTTCGGACGGTTCATCCACATGTCTTTGCAGATGCAAACCGGGTAATTGTAAGAGCCGTAAAGCACGGCCGCCAAGAGCTTGTTATCGAACCTCCCCTATATGTGCATCAGGCAAACGGAGCATATACAACCGAAGTTGAAGCAATGTTTCGTCTTTGAGTCAGGAATTATTTTGCTTCATGTCCCTGAGAATATGTCCTGAGATGACCTTGGGGTAAAAGTAGGTGGATTTTCTTGGCATAATCAGGCCTTCCTCGGCCACCTGCCTCACCTGCTCCATTTTTGTAGGGTTCAGAATAAAGGTGACATCGTAATTTTCAGAGCGGACAATTTCTATGGCCTCTTTAACCTTGCTGGAATAAGTGATAAGTTTTTCATTGTCCAAGCGGTTCTGGTCAAAGCCCAGAATTTCCATAAATATGAGGCGCGTTAGAACAGTTACGTCCAAATTTCTTAATGATTCCGGTATTTCATTGGAAAACAAAGCATCCATGACTCCCGGTTTTAAGGTCAGCAGGATAAAAGCGTCCCGGTTTTTTAAAAACATTCCGATACAGTTTTGTTCTTTTTTTAAATGAAGCTGGGTGATGAACCGGTCTCGGACTGTATCTATTTCATGGGGCTGGAAAGCAAAAGGGGTGATTTCAAAATAGGGATCGGCCCTTTTTTCAAAGGTTGCTAATGTTTCGGCGTCAACTTCTCTTAGAATACGATGGGCCGGAAGAATAACAAGTCCGGGGTCTTCCATACTGCTTAAAGACATTAGGATAAAATTGGCCGGATGGTTATCGGAAAAATCGGGAGTATTGGAAGCAACCCAGTTCCGGTAATTAAGGGCGGTTTCATACCGGTGATGGCCATCGGCAATAAAGATGGTCTTTGGGGCCATCGTTTCCAAAACCCTTTGATGAACCGCTTCATCCGTGATTTTCCATATTTGCTGCAAAAAACCGTTGCTGTCATACATTCGCAGGTCCGGAGCCCTTTTGGTGGCGCTCTGCTTAAGGGTGTTCAATATGTCGTTATGGTTGGAGTAAAGGGAAAAAATGGGACTGAAATTGGCATGGCAGGACTTCATAAGTTCCAATTGCTCGGACTTGACTTTTGAAAAGGTTTTTTCATGGGGTAGTATTATTCCTTTTTCAAAGGGTTCCACGCGTACCAGAGCCACCAAGCCGAAACGGGTGATAGGGCGATCTTCGATATGAAAATCTACCGATGAGAGATAAAGGGCCGGAACCGGATCTCGCACAAGAATTTGTTCTTTCATCCAGGTTTTTAAAAAATTTGCAGCTCGGGTATAACTGTTATCCTGTGGGGTGTCCGTTTTTTTAATCTTACCCAGGATTAAACGGATTACATTATTAGGGTGCCGGCGATAAAATTGCTCTTGTTCCCGGGGAGAAATTACGTCGTATGGTGGAGCAACCACATCTGAAAAGTCATCAATTTTTTCAGGATTATAATGTATTCCCTTAAAGGGAATGATGTCGGCCATAGCAGATTCCTCAATTTATATGATTTAAAGTTTCAACAAAGCATTGTTGATACAAAAATTTCATAAGATGTTCAAGTATTAATTGATGAAAAAGTGATCAAAGACTTGACATGAGAATATGGTTGATATAATAATTACCATTTGTATCCGTTTGGAAGAGAGTCGGAGAGGTGGCCGAGCGGCTGAAGGCCCCGCTCTCGAAAAGCGGTATCCTGTGAATAACGGGATCGTGGGTTCGAATCCCACCCTCTCCGCCAGCAGGTACTTTAGCGGAAAAATTTTCAAACATGAACTTTTAATAAACTGATCAATAATGGAGAGATGTCCGAGCTGGTTGAAGGAGCACGACTGGAAATCGTGTGTACTGCCAAAAGCGGTACCGAGGGTTCGAATCCCTCTCTCTCCGCCACTTTTCCTCATGAAAATCATTTTTGTTTAAATCCTTCCCTTAAGATTAAGTAGCGGAAAAAAAGCTTTTTGCTTTAAAAAATATTTTTCAATTGTGATTTTAAAATGTCTGCCTTATCATGCGGATCATGAGGAAAATTTTACAGAAAAGAATTGCTTTAAAAGATGGCCTATCTCGTATTAGCTCGAAAATATCGTCCTCAGACCTTTGAGGATGTTATCCGGCAGGATCATGTGACATTGACCCTGAAAAATGCCATTGCATCCGATCGCATGGCTCATGCGGTTTTGTTTTCAGGACCCCGGGGGACCGGCAAAACCACAGTGGCTCGAATACTGGCGAAGGCCATGAACTGTGAAAAGGGTCCTTCCCCCACGCCGTGTAACGCCTGTAAATCCTGCCATGACATTACATCTTCGGGATCAGTGGATGTTTATGAAATTGACGGGGCTTCTAACAATGGTGTGGAGCAGGTTCGGGAATTGAGGGACAACAGCAAGTACATGCCTGCTCACGGCCGTTATAAGATATACATAATCGATGAGGTTCATATGCTCAGCACGGCGGCTTTCAATGCCCTGCTCAAAACCCTTGAAGAACCTCCGGCCCATGTATTGTTCATCTTTGCCACTACGGAACCTCATAAGATTCCTTTGACGATACTGTCCCGCTGCCGCCGTCACGATTTCCGCCGAATTCCCACAGAAGCAATTACAAAGCACTTAGCAACCATTTGCCAAAAGGAAAATTTTGATATCGATGCCCAAAGTCTTCATCTCATGGCCAGGGAAGCCGGCGGGTGTATGCGTGATGCTCTGAGTCTGCTGGATCAGGTGATGACCTGTTCCCGGGGGGGGTTGTCCTACGATCAGGTCATTGACATCATGGGGGTTATTGACAGAAAGATGGTCTTTGATATGACCACCGGTATTCTTTCTGCTGATGTACCTGAAATTTTGAAGATCCTGGATCAAATATATGATCGTGGACAGGATATGAAAAAATTGTACGCCGATCTTTTGGAACATTTCAGAAATTTGATGGTTGTCAGGCTGGGAAAAAATCTGGATAAGCTGGTGGATGTACCCATGCATGAATTGAAAGAGATGTCTCATCAGGTTGCTGAGATTCCGGCTTCACATCTTTCGCAGCTTTTTGATATCCTTTTTCGGGAAGAACCAACCGTCAGATTTTCCGCTCAGCCCAAAATGGCCCTGGAGATGGCATTGATCCGCATGTGCCGAATAAAACCCGTTTTGTCAATTGATGAACTCATTGAAAAAATCGATGATCTTAAAAATGCTATTGATTCACAAAGAGTAACCCATGTGGTATCTGAGGCAAAAGACATCAAGAATTATGAAGACATGGCCAAAGATCATAAGGTTGAAATGGCCGAAAACTCCATTTTAATCAATAATACCAATGGTGGGGAAGACAGTGTCCTAAAGGATAATTACAATAGCGGTGCAAAGGATTTTGGTCAAGAAACGGCTGATGAAAAGCGCTTTGACCTTGAGCAGCCCCGGGAGCTTATCTGGGAAAAAATTGTGAAAAAAGTTTCCGAAAATAACGGCTTTCTTGGAGCGATGCTTACCCAGGCAAAGCTGCTGAGTGTTTCAACAGATCGTATAGAAATTGAAAGCAGTGATAATGGACTTCAATTTAACCGTATCAATAAAAATTTGGATAAAATCAGAGATGCTTTTAGAGATTTGATTGGTAAGATTCCCGAAATTGTCCTTAAAGCAAATGAAAATAGTCAAACAGATAATCGCAGCAGAATGGACAACGAAGACCGTTTAAAGCGAGAAGCCCTGAGCCATCCTGCAGTGGCCGAGGCTATGGAAATATTTGATGGTAAAGTCGTAGACGTTATAATACTTAAGGAGGATCATTTATGAAAGGCATGGGTAACATGATGAAGCAAGCCCAGAAGCTTCAGGAAAAAATGATAAAACTTCAAGAGGAATTGGCTGAAAAGACAATTGAATCAAGCGCCGGTGGGGGGATGGTAAAAGTTGTCGCCAACGGACGACAGCAAATTGTCTCTATTCGGATCGAAAAGGAAGTGGTTGATCCCGAGGATGTGGACATGCTTCAGGATTTAATTATGGCGGCTATCAATGATGCTTTGACCAAGTCCCAGGAGATGGTTTCCGGTGAGATGGGAAAATTGACAGGAGGCATGAAAATCCCGGGTTTGATGTAAGCCTATAGTTCCCTGAAACCTTTCTAAGGATTGCCGATGACAACCCATTATCCTTCAACCATTATCGCATTGATAAAAAACCTTTCCAGACTTCCCGGAATTGGAGAGAAAACTGCCGAGCGCCTTGCTATGCATATACTCAAAGTGCCTTTAAAGGAGGCATCCGGTCTGGCCGAAAGTATTTTAAAAGTCAAAGAAAAGGTTCGGTTGTGTAACAAATGCTTTGGATTAAGTGATAGTGAAGTTTGCAAAATTTGCAGCGATGTAAACCGGGAGCAAAATGTATTGTGTGTGGTTGAGCAGCCTGGGGATTTGGTAGCTCTTGAAAAATCCGGAGCTTTTAAAGGGTTGTATCATGTTCTTCAAGGGGTGTTATCCCCCATGGAGGGTGTTGGTCCGGATGATATACGAATCAGGGAACTTGAAAAAAGGATATCAGAAGAGCGAATCAAGGAGGTGGTTATTGCTACCGGTACCAATGTGGAAGGAGAGGCTACCGCTTGTTACATAGCTGAAGTTTTGGGCATATTACCTGTTAAGGTTACCAGAATTGCATCAGGGGTTCCCATTGGGGGCGATCTTAAGTATGTGGATCAGGTTACCCTTCGTAAAGCCATGGAGACCCGCCATGTATTCTAAAAAAGAGGAGATTTTTCCTGAGGATGTTTTTCAATGTAATATGTGCGGGGATTGTTGTAAGGGGTTTGGCGGAACTTATGTCAATGAAGACGAAATTACGGCAATTTCCAGGTTTTTAAATATCGAGTCGGCATTATTTACTGAGAAGTATTGTCAGAAAAACCGTACCGGAATGGTTTTATCTCAAAAAGATGACGGATATTGTATTTTCTGGGATACGAAATGCACAATCCATCCGGTCAAACCCCACATGTGTAACGCCTGGCCCTTTATTGAGGCAGTGGTTAAAGACATTTCCAACTGGCGTATTATGGCTGTCATGTGCCCGGGTATTCGAACCGATTTTCCTGACGGATTAGTTGCCTCATGTGTTCAAAAGGTTATCGATAACAGAAAAAAATAGTATCGTTTTCGAATAAGCAGGAGCGGATCATGCTATCGCCAACCATGAACATCCTTGATTTGAAATACGTCCTTGTTTTCCCCATCGGATAATATTTTCGACATGATGTTTCTGTCTTCAAGTTCTTTCATTGCTTTGTGAAAATCCGATTCTGATCCGTGCCATCGCTCCAAAATGTTTTTGGTGGTCAATGTCATCCCGGCATCTTTGATTCCACAGCACAAAAGATATAAAGATATGGTTTCTGTGGGAAGTCCCAGGTTAAAGATTTTTTGTTCTCTTGTTGGTCCCTGGTTATTATGTTCCATATTGGCCCTCCTTAAATTTCCAAAAATTAAAATTCATAATAAACATTTACTAAACTAAATCATTCAGGCGGTATATTCAACTGGAGCAGTGCAAAAAATCGGGAGGCATAATGATTGGAATTTTGGACTCTGGTCTCGGAGGTTTAGGTGTAGCAAGGATGGTATATGATTTATCCGATGGATATGATATGGTTTTTTTTGGTGACACCGCAAGAGGTCCTTATGGCAATAAGAGCGTGGAAATGATTGAAAAATATGCAATGAAAGGGCTCCGGTTTCTGCTTGAAAAAGGTGCCCGACTCATCGTGGTTGCCTGCCATGATATTTCAAGTTCTTCTGTTTTGGCAGCAGCTTCAAAATATCCGGTTGATATCATGGATGCTGTGACACCATCGGTAAAGGAAGCTTTGGACGTATCGAGATACTCGAGAATTGGTATTATAGGCACAAAAACCACCATTGACAGCGGCATCTATGATCAAAAAATAAAGGAAAGCAGATTGTGGGCAAAAGTGTATTCGAACTCCACCCCCTTACTGACACCGATTGTGGAAGAAGGATGGTTTAAAAAGCCTGAAACCCACATGATTGTGAAAAAATATATTCAACCCTTAAAAGTCCGGCAGGTGGATACCATCATAGCTGCGAATTCGTATTATCCTTCTTTAAATGACATTTTGGTGCGCAAAGCAGGAAAACGGATAAAAGTCGTCGATTCTTCTCTGGCGCTTGTCAATTATCTTGTGAGTTTTTTAAAAAATTATCCTCACTTGGAACTGAAATCGGCTAAGGAAAGAAATATTCGATTTTTTGTTTCAGACCTGACCCATCATACAGAGAAAACGGCCAAAAGACTTTTCAAAAAAAATCTGCATCTGGAACAAGTTAACGTATCAACATATTAAATTTGTTTTGAACCTGCCTGGGCGATATCTCCGTAAGGCACTTCATGGCGTCACATCCTTTTTGGGCGGTTTCAAAACAGGGGGGGCACAATGTTGGACTACAAATAGTTTCTACCCGACAACCCAAAGGCGACCATCGAGCCGTATCTGTCGGGCCAAATATGACCAGCGCCGGCAGACCCAGAAATGCTGCCAGATGAGACACTCCCGAATCGTTTCCGATAAAGCCGCCTCCTGTTTTTAAGGTGTTTACCAATTCAACAAGGTCGGACAGATGCAGGGGATGCCCTTGAAGACAATCAGATTTTCTATGGAGGATTTCTGAAATATCTTTTTCTGCAGGGCCCAGGAGAAACACCGGCTCAAAACCGTTTTCAGACAGCAGTTTTTTCAATTCCCCAAAATATGTCAGAGGCCAATTTTTTGTAGAGCTTCCGGAGCCCGGATGAATAAAAACTCTTTGTTTTCTGAATTTAATTCGAAAGTCTCGATGTACACGCAAAAAATTTTTTTCATCCCCTTTTTTCAGAAGTTTTAAGTTCACCAGATGTGATATCAGAGACTGCGCCACGTGAACGGGTTCGGAAGGTAAAGGGCGGGGTGGAATTTGAAAAACCCTCTTGCCGGTTATTTTCTCTAAATTTTCCGACAGGATTTTCGAATATGAAAACAGCACAATATCGTCATGGGACCGTAAAAAATTATTGAAAGCGGTATTCGTATTATCCGGCCTTTCCGAAAAAAGGTATGAGAAAGCCGCCGATTCCAGGCCGAAGCCGCTATCCACAACCCCCAGATATTCTGACACACGTGCAATGGCCTGAGGGCACAGGAGATGAATTTGATTGTATGTTTGCTTCAGGAGCAAAAGTGCAGTGAAACTTGTTATCACGTCGCCCAGAGCCCCCTGATGAATTGTCAATAGCTTTTTAAATGGCATGTCAGATAGGGGCTGAATATTTGGGGCCAACAACCAGCAGATTATTGGCAAGGGCAGCCTGAATTTTTTCAAGCTTGCTTCCGAACATTATGTTCCGTAGCAGGCCATGGGCAAAAGCACCTAAAATCACCAGGGCGTCATGGGGTACATGGTACAGGTTGTCGACCAGATTTCCGGATTCAAAAATTCGCCAGTTATCGACTTGGCGGTTGAGGTCATCTTCGAGGCCCATATTGATAATTTCTTTGCGATAATCACCGGGGGCTTTTTCTGCATAAGTAAACAAATTTAGAGGGAAACGTGTTTCTTTCCGGATTTGAAACCCAAGTTTTAATGCGTTGCTGGCATTGGCCGATCCCCCATAAAACACCACGATATTTTTCCATGGTTTATATACATAACTGGGGATCAGCACGGGAAATCTGGCAGCATTGAAGATGTTTCGAACTTTGGCCCCCACATATCCGAAGCCGATTTTGGCAGACAGGTCGCTGATACTTCTAGGGCAGACCATATAATCGAAATCTGCGGGTATATCGGGTAGGGATGATGCAGTAAAATGTTTTGGCTCTAAAAATAAAGGTTCGACTCCGGCTTCTTTTATAATTTCAGCAGCATGATCCTTGGCGGTATCCGGAGAATACAGATAAGAGGGGTCCAGATCAATCTGGACCACATCATTGTCAAAATACATAAGAAACTTGATATGTTGTGGTATATAGACGATTAATGATGCTTCCAATTGTTTTGAAAAATAAGCGGCCTGAAGAAGGCTTTCACGACCAAGAGGTGTGTTTTGAAAAATGTGTAAGATTCTGGGAATCATGAATTAGTTCCTTGCCTCAGTTTTTACTGTAACCTCAAGAAGTGGTTTGAACCATCAATTCTTTTCGGTATTTATCCAAAAGCGTTGCTTTGGATATCATCCCCACAAAGCGGTTGTTTACCACAACTGGTATACTGAAAAGCCTTTGCGAATCCATTTTATGAAGAATCTCTGTGAGGTCATCATCGGGAAGCACTGTTTCCACATTCGGATTCATGATTTGACCCACCAGAACGGCGTCATATAGCATTCGGTTGAACAAATATGGCCGAATATCATCTAAATGCAACATGCCCACGAATTCTCCTGTTGCGTCGTCTTCCACCGGAAAATAATTGCGGCGGGAATTTTCCACAATTTTAATAAATTCTCGTATCGGCATATTTTGATTTACACAAACGCAGTCGGTTTCTAAAAGTTCCTTGATGCTTAAATCCGATAATACCCTGGCATCCGTGCCTGGCCTGAGCAGATGGCCCCGATCCACCAGTTCTTTCAGGTAAAAAGAGGATGGTTCGATATAGTGGCACAATGTGGCCGAAATAGCCGATACAATGATCAGGGGAAGAATAACGGCATAACCACCTGTGATTTCAACGATCAGGAAAATGCCGGTGAGGGGTGCTTGAAGCATACCGCTGATCAACCCTGCCATACCCAAAAGAGCATAGCATCCCTCATTGACCCAATTCACGGACGGCCAGATTGCTGAAAGCATGCGATGATAAGTCAATCCCGTGAGACTGCCGATCACCAGACACGGTGCAAAGATTCCTCCGGAGCCCCCCCATCCCAGAGTGAGGGAAGTGGCCAAGATTTTGGCCATACAAGCCACAGCCACAAAGGCAAGGCCAGGTGTAAAGTTGCCCTCAATCATGGTATGTACGAAATGGTATCCTTCTCCAAGTACCACCGGAAGAAAAAGACCGATAATACCGACACAAGAGCCTCCGATTCCCGCTCGTATCCACAGGGGCGCTTTAACTTTACCGGATATTTGGTGCATGGAGCGCAACCCATGGGTTAATGCAATGGAGGCTATTGCAGTAAAAACAGCCAGTCCGATAGATGCAAAAATATCCCCCATGCCGATATCAAACACCTGGGGACTGAATACAATCTGGTCTCCCTGAAGGGCCCGGCTGATTTCAGTTCCTGCCACCGCAGCGATGGCAATGGGTATGATATTCAAAGCGGTCCACTCACCCAAAATAACTTCGATGGTAAACACGATACCTGAGATGGGGGCATTGAAAATCGATGAGATGGCGCCGGCGGCTCCGCATCCAACCAGAGTGACTCTCTGGCGGTCGTTTAAGGAAAAAAAACGGGCGATATTGGATCCAATGGCTGACCCGCTCATAACAACCGGGGCTTCAGGACCCGCACTTCCGCCGCTTCCGATGGTCAGACAACTGGAAATAAGTCTCGAAAAAGCAGAACGAAGACGAATAAGGCCGCCATAACGGGAAACACTGTAGATTACTTCAGGCACCCCATGTCCTGCACCTTCTTTAACAATTTTTTCCAGAAATAATGAGGAGAGCGCAGCACCGGCGGCCGGTAAAACAAAGGCCCACCAGTGTTGCCGCCAGTGAGAAAGCGCTTCAAGCAGAAAATGCAGGGAGTGATTTAAAGCCAACGCTGCAATTCCGCTGCAAGTGCCCACTATGGCCCCGATAAACATCAGCAAAAGCCGGTCATCCATCTTAAACAATGCCCATCGGGCAGGGTATCTCCATGGTTTCATAAGCAGCTCTTTTTGATGATTTTCTTGACGATCGCTTTACAAGGACTTTTCCAAACGCTCAACTCTTTCCAATAAGGCTTTTTCATCCGGGCCCTGTTTTAGAAATTCAACAAAGGACGCATCTCTGGCGCAAAAAGCCAGCTTTGAAAGCAGATAAAGATGAATTTTCACCGATGGACTCAGGAGTATAAACAAAACAAAAACGGCTAAACCATCCACCGCATTGAAATCGACCGGATGCTCAAGAAAACAGGTGGTAATCACGGGCTCTTCCATGGTTTCATCCATGGGCATGCGAGGATGCGGAATGGCGATCCCCTTGCCGATCCCGGTGGAGGCCATTTCCTCTCGCTCAAGTAATTTTGTCAGAAGCATTTGTTGTCCGTCTTCATCCAAAAAGGCAATGTTTTTAACCGACGATGCCAATACTTCGTCAACATTATTGCCCCGGATATTATGATAAACGCCGCCGAAAGACATGACATTACAAAGGCTGTCCGATTTTTTTTCATCAATTTGAGTGATTTTTTCCTCGGGCAGAGTGAATGGAAGATTATGCTTTTTAGCCCAGACATACAGTATTGATTTTTGAAAAAAACATGCACCGCTGGATTTGCTTACAGGAATCCGCCCCTGGCGAATCCAGCGTTCTACTGTACTTGAAGGAACGTCCAAACATTCTGCAACTTCATCAATCGTTAGCTTCATAGGCCTGCTCATCCATAAAAATCGGTTTTTGTGATTAAAATTTATAAGTTTACCTTTAAGAGCTTGGATAATCAAGGAATTTTCTGATGATAATCGGGGGAAGCGGGAAAGGAAATTTCTCCAGCGTCAACCTAAGGGTTGTTGAGTGCAGCAAGTTTCCCTTTTCAAAAGGGGGATTTAGGGGGATTTAAAAAAGCCTCAAATTTCTTCTGACGCCTGGGGTATGCAGGATGTTGAATATATGAAATCTGTGGGGGTGACTTGTCGAAGGAGTGCAAAAGCTGTGCTTTTGCATTTTTTTCTCGTTGCCATACTTTGCGTGGGAACTAAGGTATAAAAATTTCTTGCCCCGTCCTTTACAACAGGTTGCTGAAAAAATCATTGCCTTTGTCATCTACAATGATGAAGGCGGGGAAGTTTTCAACGGTGATCATAAAAACCGCTTCCATTCCAAGCTCTTCATATTCCACCAGTTCGACCTTTTTAATGAAATCTTTCCCAAGCCGGGCTGCGGGACCTCCGGGGGAACCCAGATAAAATCCTCCGAACTTTTTACAGGCATCGGTAACCTGTTGAGAGCGGTTACCTTTGGCCAGCATAATCAGGGAAGCCCCTTCCTTTTGAAATATGGGAACGTAAGGATCCATTCTTCCGGCTGTTGTAGGCCCAAAGGATCCTGCTGCTTCTCCTTCGGGGGTTTTGGCCGGACCTGCGTAGTAGATAATATGGTTTTTGATATAATCGGGAAGGCCTTGCCCCTTGTCCAATCTTTCCATAAATTTGGCATGGGCAATATCTCTGGCCACAATGATTTTTCCTGAGAGCAGCAGCCTGGTGGCAACCGGGTATTGGCTGAGTTGTGCACGTATTGCTTCCATGGGCTGTTCGAGATTGACTCGGACAGGGTCTGCCATTTTGGGTTCCTTTGCAGGAAGATATCGTGATGGATTTTCTTCAAGCTGCTCCAGGAAAAGACCTTCTTTGGTAATTTTGCCCTTGATCTGACGATCCGCACTGCAACTGACCCCGATTCCTATTGGGCAGGATGCACCATGCCGGGGCAGTCTCACTATCCGGACATCCAGCGCAAAATGTTTGCCGCCAAACTGGGCTCCCAGTCCCAGTTTTTCTGCCCGTGACCTCAATTTGGCTTCCAGATCCGTATCACGGAATGCATGTCCTGTAATGTCCCCTTCTGTCGGCAGTGTATCCAGGTATCTGGCGGATGCCAGTTTGACAGTTTTAAGGTTGGCTTCAGGAGAGGTTCCGCCAATAGCAAATGCAATGTAATATGGAGGACATGCCGCAGTACCGAGGGATTTCATCTTTTCAGTCATGAAATCAAGAAGAATCTCTTCGGAATTGAGCACCGCCTTGGTCATCTGGTATAGAAAGGTCTTGTTGGAAGAACCGCCGCCTTTGGCAATGAACAGAAAGTGGTACTCATTTCCGGTGGTGGCATAAATATCAATTTGTGCGGGAAGGTTCGACCGGGTATTTTGCTCTTTATACATGGTCAAAGGGGCATTCTGGGAATATCTCAGGTAATTGTCCCGGTAGGTTTCAAAAATGCCTCTTGAGAGGGCTTCCTGGTCATCTTCATCTGTCCAGACCTGTTGCCCCTTTTTTCCCATGACAATGGCTGTTCCCGTGTCCTGGCACATGGGATATACCTTTTTTGAGGCAATGACCGCATTTTTGAGCAGTTCCAGGGCAATATAGCGGTCATTATCCGAACTTTCAGGATCTTCCATGATCTTTCTGAGCTTCTCAAGATGTTCGGATCTGTATAGATGGGCGACATCCTTGAAGGCAGCTTTCGCAAGAATGCTCAGGGCTTCCGGAGCCACCACCAGCATTTCCCTGCCCTGAAACTGAGACAACGTGACATGGTCATCTGAAATTTTGCGATAAGCCGTGGTATCATCCCAAAGTGGGAAAATCGGTTTATAATTAAAATCATTCATTGTTCTGATCTCCCAGGCGGTAAAACAGGGTGCCTTTATATCAATGCAATGGTTTAATGCAGGATACGCTACCTCACCATGGCCATCTTGCGCCTCAGGTAGGCAATCTGGATCTGAAGCGGCAGATCTTTGGGACAATAATCCTGGCACCCCAGCAGAGTCATGCAGCCGAACACACCGTCATCATCGCCAATGATTTCATAGAAATCCTCATTGGAGCGTTTATCCCGCGGATCAGTGGCATACCTGGCAAGACGCATGAGGCCCACGGCACCCAAAAAACCTTCCCGCATCCTTTTGGTGGCGCAGGCAGAGATGCAGCATCCGCATTCAACGCATCGCTCCAGCTCATAGATTTCATCTGCCACATCCGGATCCATCCGCTCTTCCAGACGATCCAGATCCACATTGTCGGCATCCTGATCATGGATCCAGCTTTCCACCCTTTCGCTCATGGCCCGCATGAATTTGCCGGTATTGACGGAAAGATCTCCGATGAGTTCAAAGCCGGGCAGAGGAAGCAATTTAATTTCGCCTTCCGGAAATTTGGATGTGAGGGTTCGGCAGGCAAGATCAGGCTGTCCGTTGATAATCATGGCACAGGAGCCGCAGATGCCCGCCCTGCAGATAAAATCAAACTGCAAAGATGGGTCCTGCTTCTCACGAATATCGTTGAGTGCAATAAATATGGTCATCCCCGGTGCTTCCTGCACCTCATAGATCTTCATGGTGGGAGTATCCCCCTTGATTTGGGGATTGTATCTCAAAATATGAAATTTAAGTATTCTTTCCTTTTCACTCATTAGTTAAACCCCCTGCCGATTCGTTCGTTCTTTCCTCTGAATTTTTCCGGTAACTCAATGGGATTGAGAAGCTGTTGCATCTCAAAACGGTCTGCCTTCGGATTGGCTTTTCGGATATCTTCTATCTCAGCCATACGTTTTTCGGTATCCGGATGATGTATGGTATTGTCCGCCCCATAGCCGCGTGAACCTGGCGGCATCTCCATTTTCATAACATCCAGATCTTCGTATTCCAACTGAGGCAGGTCTTCATTTTCATCTTTCCAGTATGCGAGGGTGCGCTTGAGCCAGTCGCGGTCGTTTCTTTCGGGATAATCTTCGCGGGCATGGGCCCCGCGGCTTTCTTTCCGAAGAAGGGCACCATAGGCCACACACTGAGCCAGGCGGATCATTTTGGGAACCCGGATGGCTTCCACTAACTCCGGATTGGAAGAGCTGATTTTGTTTCTCAAAAAAATATTTCGGGATCTCTGGTGCAAATCCTTCAGTTCTTCCACAGCCTGGGTCAGATCTGCTTCATTCCTGAAAATGCCTACTTTGTCCATCATGATCTGCTGCATCTCTTTTTTCAAGGCAATTGGACTTTCCCCCTTACTGCGTTTCAGAACTGCACGGATTTTATTTTTTTCCTTATCCATGAAATGTTCGATGAGCTTGGTATCAATTCTCAGAGGATTGGTCTGACAGTAATCTGCCACATACTCACCCACAATCATTCCTGCCACAACGGTTTCAGCCACGGAGTTGCCCCCCAGACGATTGAAGCCGTGCATATCCCAGCAGGCGCATTCACCGGCGGCAAATAGTCCCTTCAAAGTAGGGCTCTCACCGGTAGCCCCGGTACGGATACCGCCCATGGAATAGTGCTGGGTGGGTCTGACCGGAATGTATTCTTTAACCGGATCAATTCCAAGGAAATACTCACATATTTCCTTTACCTCCCTGAGATTTTTTTCAATATGCGCTCTGCCCAAAAGGGTAATGTCCAACCAGAGGTGATCGCCGTATCGTGATGGAACTCCCTTTCCCTTTCTGATATGTTCGGTCATGCGCCTGGAGACCACATCCCGTGAGGCCAGTTCCTTTTTTTCCGGTTCATAATCGGGCATGAAACGTTTACCGTCCTTGTCCAACAAAAGGCCGCCATCACCGCGGCACCCTTCTGTGGTAAGAATTCCCACGGGAACAATGGCTGTGGGGTGAAACTGAACTGCCTCCATGTTGCCCAGGCTCGCCACACCGGTCTCAAGAGCAATTGCACATCCGATACCTTCGGAGATGACGGCGTTGGTTGTCACCGAGTAAAGCCGGCCATAGCCGCCGGTGGCAACGGTGGTGGTACGGGCGACATAGGCAATCAGCTCACCTGTTATCATATCCCTGACAATTGCGCCATAGCACACCCCGTCCTCATGGATTAGAGCAATGGCCTCTTTTCGCTCATGAACAGGGATACCCAGCTCTATGGCCTTGTTGTCCATGGCGTAGAGCATAGTATGACCGGTACCGTCCGAGGTAAAACAGGTTCGCCACTTTTTGGTTCCACCAAAATCCCGGGCTGTAATCAGACCATGAGCCTCGTTTTTTTCTGTAATCGTTACCTTTTCACCATTGATGACCACCTCGCGGTTTCCGCGCCTCACCCGACTCCAGGGGACACCCCATGCTGCAAGCTGACGAATTGCCTTAGGTGCCGTGTTAACGAACATCCTAGCCACATCCTGATCACATCCCCAATCACTTCCCTTTACCGTATCTTCAAAGTGAACATCTTCATCATCGCCTTCTCCTTTGACGCTGGCACCCAGGCTGGCCTGCATGCCGCCCTGGGCTGCTGAAGAATGGGATCTTTTAGCCGGCATAAGGGAAAGAACAATGCTGTCATAACCTCGCTGACGGGCCGCGATGGCAACTCTCAATCCAGCCAGGCCCCCGCCAATGATAAGTGAATCCGTATATACAACTTTCATCTGTAACTCCTCGTGGTTATTGATCCATGTGCCGTTTCATTAACTGCTTGAATTTGATACAAGAAGGGTCTTTTCCACTGCCGCCTGGGGTTTGTAAGGTTCCCCCACACGGTCCTTATGCCTGATGCCGATGACCGAAAAGACAAGCAGCGCCACAAGTCCCACCGCAAGAAAAAATACTGCCAGCCGGTTTTTGATCCGCTTCAGTTTCTTTCTGGATTCTACCGGGTTCTTGCCGGCAAACCATCCCCACTTCATGCAAAGACGGTAAAGACCTATGGTTCCATGAAACTCCACAGCAAACAGAAGTACCAGATAAAGAGGCCACATGTTATGATTGATCACCCGGTTTGCCGAAAGATAAGGGTCAATCTGTCCCGGGTGGGTCAGCATCACATACAGATGCACCGACCCCAGAAAAAACATGATGAATCCGGTAACCACCTGAACATACCACAGGTTGGTATCGCTATGCTTCATCATGCCCATCTGCTGCCTTAAAATCGCATGCTGTTTCCAGGATATGGGAAACTTTCTTACACCCAACGCCGCATGGATGATAAACAGGGTGAAGACGCCCAGTACGGCAAAAAATACCACAGCAGGATAGCCCTCGCCCGTAGGATGAAGAAAAGAAAGCTCCATGAATTTGGCCACAAAATAGAATGCATCCTTTCCCAGAATGATACTGCCCACCAACATCATGTGTACCCACATGAACAATCCCAGAATCAAACCGGTCCCGCTCTGGATCAGATCCAGCCTGGCAGGAATTCTGCTCTTTTTTATCTTTTCGTCAACAATCAAACTTTCCATTTAACCTCCTTGACGACTTAACACACCTTAAGTCGAAGAGTTTCAAACTTTAAAAGCGTTTTGAAATGACAGGGTTTGAAAATGGCCGTCAAAATTTTGAACGAGCGCTCAGTCAGAAATTAAAGATACCTCTTTGTTTAGAAATTTGTCAAGATTTTTTTTATGTGGATATACTTAGTATTCCGACGGGTCGTTTTGGTTTTATTCATGGTAGTCCCGGAGCCACCATGAATCCTGTTGCCGGTCCAAAATAGCCTTGGCAAGTTGTATTCCGACATCGGTTGTCAGGCGGTTGAAAACGTGGTCAAGCCATTTATTTGCGTGAGATTTGCCCAGGTCGGACAAATTTTTTAATTCCAGTATCAAAGAAAGTTGATCGGCATCCCTTGCCAAAAGGGCTTCTGGTGAGTTACCGTGTTTAAATTCCTCGATAAGGGCTTTCAGGTTATTTCCAAAGGGTAAACAGCGTGTCATATGGGAGACCGCTTTTTTTTCATCGGCGGTTACATAGTTTTTTTGAAAATAATTCAAATCGCCGGTTCTGGATTCGGCAAGATCATGAACCAGGCAGAGGGAAATCAGCTTTTCAGCGTCTAAATGGGGCTGTAACTGAGCCATGACATAGGCGATCAGGGTGGTCACAAAACAGTGTTCGGCCACCGATTCATTTCCGGTGCCCAAAAACTGAAAACCTGACCGTGGTATTTTTTTCAACAGACGTCCTTCAAATAAAAGGTCAATGACATGTTTTAGGTGCATAAGATTTCCTCATTGGTTATTCCTGATTAGCTCGGGTATCCTGGCAACTTATAGCATGATCGGCCAATTTTCAAACAAAATGACACCTTTTTATTTTTTTTGACCCCCCTCAATTAAATTCGGATAGGGACTTTGATTCAGTATTGAAATCTGAATAAATTTTATGTATAAACAAACATTTAGGTTTTATATAAAAAAGAATCGAAGAATTTTTTCACATTGGAGTATAAATGCTTCCTGTAGAAATAGACTATTTTCATTTAATCGCCAACGCAAGCTTGGTTGTGCAGTTTGTATTGCTGGTGCTTGTATTGTTCTCAGTGGCATCGTGGGCCATAATATTTATTAAATTCAAGTATTTGAGAACAGCGTTCAGGGAATCAGCAGAGTTTACAGAGTTTTTCTGGAAAAGCCGGGACTTATCGGGTGCTTTTGCCAAAGCGAAACAGTATAATGTCAGCCCGGTTGCCCGGGTTTTTCGAATAGGGTATCTGGAATTAAAAAGGATCAGCCGGATTGGAGCGCCCCCTGTAAAAGAAAAAACCGAGGACGATCCGGTGCTTGACCCTAGTTCCGGCGGAGACAGCTATCAGAGGGCATTTCGGCGGGCTATAGCATCTGCTAAAGAAAAGGCTGGCAGCGATGCGCTTATCAACCGGATTTCCGGCAGTGATAACGTTCAAAGAGCGTTGCGGCGGGCGATCACCTCTGAAATTTCCAGGATGAGCCAACTGGTTCCTTTTTTGGCCACTACCGGCAATACATCTCCTTTTATAGGTCTCTTCGGAACGGTATGGGGAATTATGGGTTCTTTTCATGGTATAGGGGTAAGAGGTTCGGCCAATCTCGCCATAGTCGCACCGGGTATTGCGGAAGCCTTGATTGCTACGGCTGCGGGTTTGGCGGTTGCGATTCCATCCGTGATTTTCTTTAATCATTTTACCCAGAAAATTCGGACTATTGAAGCTGAATTGCAAAGTTTTTCGGCGGATTTTATCAACATTATCGAAAGGGATATTTTCCAAAACAAAAGGAGCGGCAGATGAGTCATACCGGAGGGCCTGACCGGCTCATGTCCGATATTAACGTTACACCATTTGTGGATGTGATGCTGGTGCTGCTGATTGTTTTTATGGTGGCTGCGCCAATGATGATTGAAGGTGTTGAAGTATCACTTCCTCAAGCCACTTCAAAACCTATGGAAGCCGAACAGGAACAATTGATTGTCTCTTTGAACAAAGAGGGGGAAATCTTTTTGAATGATTATAAAGTTGCCCCTGGTGAACTGAAAGAAAGGTTGGGAGCGATTGTCATGGGACAACCGGATCGTGAAGTATTTCTGCGGGCTGACAGAGAAATTCCATATGGTGTTGTTGTCAGGGTGATGTCGGAAATTAAAGATACCGGTGTCGAAAGATTGGGCATGGTGACAGAGCCGCAAGAGTTTCATGAAACGAATACTGCAAAAGATAAAAAATTATAGAAAGTATACCGGCATTTCATCCCCTTATCAGGAAATGAATGAAGATGATCCAAGTACCAAAAGGATGTTATGGCCTGTTGCGCTTTCATTTTTCGGTCATGTTGTGCTTATTGCCTCTATGATTTTTATTCCTAAAGTAGCATTTGACAGCTCGCATACACCGGCGGTCATTAATGTGCGGATGGTTTCCCCTGGAGATCTCGGGCCCTATCTCGGATCTGATCCTGGCCCCGGCAGAGCGACGGAGCAAAAAGATGAGATTCAAGTGGCGGCAAAGGCCACGGAAGATTCAACTCCAAAGGCAGAGGTTAAGCCTGCACCCGAACCTGAGGTTGAGCCAAAGGTGAAAGTAGAACCGGTAGAACCGCCGAAAAAAGAAGTCGAAAAGAAAACCGTGGCATCTGTTAAAACACATGAGGCAAAGCCCGAAGTATCTCTTGCGCCCAAGCTCCCAAAAGAGCAACCCGTGGAAAGAATCGAGGTGAAAAGATCCCTTAAAAGGAAAACCTTTAAACCTTCCGAGGTGGTTCGAGGTGCAATCGAGCAATTGGAAAGAGAGCCGGAAGATACCGGTTACAGAGAGCTTTCCGAGGCCCTTGCCCGACTTAGAGAAGATGTGGAAAAATCGGCTCCTCCAAAAAGCCTGCCGGAAACATCCGGTAGCGGATCTCCACGCGGGTCCGGCGGAGGTACCGGGACGGGTTCGGGTGGCGGTGGCGGTGGATTAGGTTCCGGTGAAATCATGGAGGTATATCGTAGTGTGATTGCCCGTCATATCCAGGGAAACTGGGCTTTTTTAGAGCAATTGGCAAGAGGCCATGGTGATTTGGAAACCCTGGTAGGTATAAAGATAATGCCCAATGGTGAGATACAGGATATTTGGTTTGATAAAAAATCGGGAAACTCTTATCTGGATGAATCGGCCATGAGGGCCATCAAAAAATCCAACCCGCTTCCACCGTTACCAAGAGATACCGGGCGTTTTTACATGATCGGACTCCGTTTTACACCAAAAGGCTTAGACGGATAGCTGCCGGAAAAATCGTTCGGAAAGGCGAAGCCTATACATCAATGTGGTGATATAGCTTTTCCTGAGTTGAACATCGAGTTACAGGAGCCAATCGTTTCATGATGACTGTTTTTTATGGTTTTCGAAACAGACTTTGGTGTTTTGTTTTGGGTATATTGCTATCTGTTATGTTGCCAAATGTCCCTTATGCCAATGCTCAATATGATTATATAGATATTACCAAACCTTTTTTGAGAAAAATCCCGATTGCCATTCCGGTGTTTAAGGCTATCAATGGAACTGCCCCAGAGAGAGAAACTGGTGAAAAAGGAGCTGAGATTTTATCCGATACCTTGGCTTTTACCGGCTATTTTTCCCTACTCGACCGGAAGGCGTTTCTGGTCGACCCTCAAAAGGCGGAAATCACCCTGGAAGGCATCAATTTCCGGAATTGGACGGTTTCTGGTGCTGAATTACTGATAACAGCCGGTGTTGTTATTCATGATGATATTCTTCATCTGGAGATGCGCCTTTTTGACACCTTTCAACAAAGAATGATTGTTGGTAAAAAATATACAGGGGCACCTGAGGATCTGCGAAAGATTATTCTCCGGTTTGCCGGAGAAACTGTTTTTTATCTGACCGGAAATAGGGGGATATTCGACAGTAAAATTGCGTTCATCTCCACAGGAACAGGTCACAAGGAAATTTATCTCTGTGATTTTGACGGCCAGAATGTAAGGCAGTTTACCCACCATAATTCCATAACATTGTTTCCCGCATGGTCAAGCGACACCCAATGGATCGCCTATACATCCTATGCGCAAGGTAAACCCGATCTGTACATTCAACATGTTAAAAAAAAGCGGGGGTTTATTGTTGACAAGGATGGCCTGAACAGTTTTCCCGCCTGGGTACCCGGTAAGTTCGAGTTGGCGGCAACCTTATCTTTTTCAGGCGATCAGGAAATTTATCTGTTGAGCGGTGAAGGTAAGATTATCAAACAATTGACAAATAATAAGGAAATCGACGTTTCCCCCACATGGTCGCCGGATGGCAAAAAAATGGCATTTGTTTCAAGACGGGCTGGAAGTCCTCAGATATACATCAAAGATGTGGAAAACGGAAACGTTCGCCGGCTTACTTTCCAGGGCAATTACAATACGCAACCGGCCTGGTCGCCGCTGGGGGACAAGATCGTATATTCATCCATGGACCGCAGCGGTTTAAATATTTCCATGATGGGAGTTGACGGATCCGGGCCGATTCAGTTAACCCACAAAGGAAGTAATGAGTCGCCTTCATGGTCTCCTGACGGAAGTATGATTTTGTTCAGTTCAACACGGGAAGGACCTTCAAGGATTTATGTGATGACCGCTTTTGGAGGGGATCAGAGACGACTGCTCAGTTTGCCCGGAGAACAGAGTAATCCGAGATGGTCGAATAGCGTTGGAGATCATTGGGATTAGTGTTTTTGTAAAATCTTCAGGATCGGAGAGATACTTATTTTAATTTATCATGAAAAATAAATAAAATTGGGGAGGAAAGAAATGAAGCAAAAGATTGCGCTGGGTTTTATTTTGCTTTTGGTAATCGGGTTAATGATGTCGGCCGGTTGTTCCAAAAAGCAGGTTCAGCCGGACGGTTCGGCTATTGGTACAATTGATCCCTTTGATTTGGCCCATGAAAGAGCGTTGTCTCCGGAGGAAGAGGCAGCCAAGAGGCGAGCTATTGAAGAGCAGCTTCTTATGGACGAGCAGCATCTGACAGACGAGCAAAAAAGACAGGCAATGCTCAGGCAGCAATTTGTTACGGAAGACATATATTTTGGTTTCGACCAGGCGGTTATTACACCGGAGGCACAGGAGGTCCTTAGAAATGTAGCTGAATTTTTGAGGGAAAACCCGAGGGTTTCCATGGTGATTGAAGGTCATTGTGACGATAGAGGAACCGCAGAATACAATCTTGCTTTGGGAGAACGTCGGGCATTGGCCGCAAAAGCTTTCTTGATGAATATGGGCATTTCCGGTTCCCGCTTGATGACCATAAGTTATGGTGAAGAGCGGCCCAAGGATCCACGAAAAACCGAAGAGGCCTGGGCTAAAAACCGTCGAGCTCATTTTGTTATTCGATAAAAACAGGATCATAAAAATTTGAATATGAAAAGATTTATAATAGCCGTTATTGGAATTGCATTTGTCTGGGGATGCGCCGGCCAACAGGATGTTATTTTTTTGGACAACCGTCTATCGCGGCTGGAATTAAAAAGCGCGGAAATGGAAAAAGATCTAAAGAATGCCACTGATGAACTTGAATCGAGACTGGCCGATTGGGGAGATACCAAAAGCCGTCAGGAGCTGGATTTAAGAAGTCAGTCGGCATCGTTGCATGTGGAAATTGACAGTTTGAAAGAAAATTTGCGAAATTTCAGTGGGCGACTTGAAGAAATTGAGCACAGAATGAATCACGGTGCGGGCGGCTTTGAAAAAAATATGGGGCAAATTCAAGAGATGACTGATCATCACAACGAGCGCCTTTTGCGACTGGAAAGGTATTTAAATCTCGAACCCATGGAAAGAAAGGCCACCATTTCTCCGGCTCCTGTTGATATGCCCCCCCTGGATAGGTCACTGGCAAAAGAATCGGCAGATGCCCGGGATGCCGAAAAAGAACTTTCGGATATCGATCTTTATATGGTAGCTAAGAAGGCTTTTGATCATGGGGATTACGAACGTGCCAGGCAAGGATTTCAGGATTTGTTGAGAAAATTTCCCGAGTCTCAAAGGGCTGACAATGCCCAGTTTTGGTACGGGGAAACTTATTATCAGGAAAAATGGTATGAGAAAGCTATCCTGGAATATCAAAAAGTGGTTGAAAAATACCCCAAAGGCAATAAAGTAGCAGCGGCATTGCTGAAACAAGGTTTCTCCTTTCTAAATCTTGGGGACAAATCCAATGCCCGGTTGGTCTTTAGGGAGGTTGTAAATAAACACCCCAATTCCAACGAGGCGGCTGTGGCTAAAAAAAAGATAGCGGAAATTTAAGTCTTTGGAATGAACCGAGCTGGATGTTGAAAATTATCGGAATTGATCCTGGCCTTGCTGCAACGGGCCTTGGCATTGTGACAGGCTCCGGGGGAAAAATCACCGGGTATAGCTATGGCAGTATCCGCACTGCCCAGAAAATGCTTCTTCCTATGCGCCTGGATAAGATTTTTTCAGAACTTTTTGAGGTTCTGAATTATGAAAAGCCTGATTTCATGGTGTTGGAAGATATTTTCTCCTTGAAGCAATACCCAAAATCAGGACTGATGCTGGGAAAGGTAGCCGGAGTAATCCTGCTTGCCGGATGCCGGGCTCACATATCAGTTGCGGAAATATCGGTTAGAGAAGCAAAACAGGTATTGACAGGCAATGGAAATGCCGACAAGGCCCAGCTGGAAAGGGCTGTAAGAAGCCAATTGGGGACTGATCTTCCCATTCGGCCCGACCACGCCTCCGATGCATTGGCCCTTGCCCTGATAGGTTTTTATCGGAACCAGGCTGATTTTTGATTGTTTTCATAGAAAAACTGACCCCAAATTTTTTTACAGCCGGGAAAAATGATTCGATGATTGGTTATATCGAAGGCAAATTATTAAAAAAAGTCGAGGACCGTGTTCTGGTCTTGGCCAACCAGGTTGGTTATGAAGTGGTGGTGCCTGCTGTGGTGATGGATAAACTTAAGGAAAAGTCCGTCGGCGATGATGTGGCATTCTTTATTTTTTATCAGCAGAGTGAACGCCAGCCCAAACCAGTTTTGATTGGTTTCACTTCTGATTTAGAGAGAGATTTTTTTCAGTTTTTTATCACTGCCGAAGACATCGGTCCCCTAAAAGCCGTCAAAGCCATGAGCATCCCGGTCGGTGAAATTGCTTCTGCAATCGAGGCCAAAGATATTCAAAAATTAAAACAACTGAAAGGCATCGGCGGCAGAACCGCCCAGAAAATTATTGCGACTCTCAACGGAAAGATGGCGAGGTTTATGGGCAATATTCCAACTCAAAAACCCGGGGAAACAAACGTTGAGGATTTTATATTCCCGGTGCTGGATGTGTTGGTAACCCAATTGGGGCATAAGACCATGGATGCCAAAAAGATGATTAATGAAGCACTGCAAAGAAACCCCGATATTTCTAACCCGGAAGAACTCTTTGATGAGGTATACAGAGGGCCGTCCCATATATGACCAATGAAATCGGTACCTATTCATCGAAACCCCACGGTATTGTTACAGGTCAGTGCATTGCCATGGACCAGCAGGCCGAAATTCTCTCATTACGCCCCAAAAGGCTTTCTGAATATATCGGTCAAGCCGAAACTGTGGAAACTTTTGAAATTGCAATCGAAGCTGCCAAAAAACGGGGTGAACCTTTGGACCATGTTTTGTTTCACGGCCCCCCGGGATTGGGAAAAACCACGCTGGCTCACATTATCGCAAATGAAATGGGAGGCACCCTGACGGTTTCCTCGGGTCCGGCACTGGAAAAGGGAGGTGACCTGATTGGCATTTTAACTCACATTCAAAAAAACGATGTGTTTTTCATCGATGAAATTCATAGAACCCCAAAGGTGGTCGAAGAGTTTCTTTATCCGGCCATGGAAGATTTTGCGGTTGATTTTATTTTCGATAAAGGTGCCCATGCCCGAAGTCATCGGTTTCGTCTTCAACAATTTACCCTCGTGGGTGCCACTACACGGGCGGGCCTTCTTTCGGCTCCCTTGAGAGACCGGTTTGGAATATTTCGGAGCCTTGATTTTTACAATGTCGACGAGCTTGTTACTATTGGTAAAAGATCTGCTTCTATTTTGAAAATTAAAATGGATGATGAGGGTGCATGTGCTTTAGCGGAGCGTTCCCGGGGCACACCGCGAATTATAAATCGTTTGTTGAAGCGGGTTCGGGATTATGCACAGGTTCGGGGTGATGGAAATATTCGAAAAAATACCGTTGAAGCGGCCCTTTCTCTGGAAGGTGTAGACAGCAAAGGATTGACCCATCTGGATCGTCGATATTTGGAAACCATCATTAAATTTTATAGTGGAGGGCCGGTAGGCATCGATGCCATTTCTGCCACGCTGCAGGAGGAGACCGATACTCTGGTGGATGTGGTTGAACCCTATCTGTTAAAAATCGGGATGATCACCCGGACTTCCTCAGGACGAAAAGCAGCGCAATCTTCGTACGAGCATTTGGGTTTCGCTGTCCAAAAAACACTGTTCTGATTTTTCATTCAAACAATGCCCGTTATTTCTTTACTTAGTGCTTGAACGAAAAGTCCTTTATTCCCTCTCCCAGTGGGGAAGGGTCAGGGTGGGGGTATAATAATATCGGGAGGTTATCTTTCCCTCCCCCGCCCCCTCCCAGAGGGAGGGGAGTTTTCGTTCAGGCACTACTTACCGATTTTGGCAATTTCGATGAATATGTCGGGGTCATGAAAGGGGCAATCCTTTCAATCAAGTACTCTATCAACCAATCATTTGTGTATATCTCTAAGTAAAAACGGAAACCATGGCCAATTGTCAATTTGAAAAAAAACAGCCTGAACCTTTCAAAAAAAAGGTTTATTGGCACCTGGTCATGATCGGAGATCATGGAAAAGTCGTTTATCTCGATAAATATCGTTTTACGATATTCTTCGGTATAATTTTTTTGTTTGTATCTGCCATATCTGCTTTTGTGATGTTTTATTTTTTTTTTGAAACCCGTATGAGAAACCAATTTCTCAAGGAAGCTTTGGAAGCGTCACAAAAAATATCCGATTCTCTCAAAGCTGAAAATGAGATTTTGCTCACAAGGTTGATATTGGCCGGCGTTAGTCCGGATTTGGAAAACGAGCAAAGCGAAACGGTGGCCGGTGAAAAAGTCAATGAACCAGGCGTTCTTTCTCAAACTGAAAAATACTTTCAGAGATGGCCGGAACATTCGGATCTTGTATCCATAACCGATTTTGGTGTGCGTCATGATTCAGAAAATAATCGCCTCAAATTAAAGTTCAAGTTTAACAATACAGCGAATCATAGATTGAGAGGATATCTTTTTGTAATATTGAAAAATGAGCACAGACCATCAGACACCTGGATTGTATTTCCTGAAGCATCACTTGAAAATGGGATACCATCCAGTTATAAATCAGGAAAAACTTTTTCAATCATAAACTTCAGGAACTTCGAATTCGAAACCGAAAAATACAATAGGCTCGGCCCGATTTTTGAAGCCCATATACTTATATTCCGAAATAATGGGGAATTAATTCTAAGACAGGAATTTCCTGTTGAAATTTGGTTGGATGACAGCGGAGAATTTCAGTGGCAAAAGAATTAACGGATTTTTCTTTAATAGACAAAAGCCTTACCATCGACGGAACCATTCATTGTAAAGGAAAATTGATTGTCAATGGGACCCTGAAAGGAAAAATAATCGGAGAAAACATTGTTATTGCCGAGAAAGGAGCCGTATATGCGGATGTTACGGCAAGCACCATTTCTATTGCAGGAAAATTCGAGGGGTCCATCCACGATACTCAGGAAGTCATCATCTTATCAACCGGGATTTGTTCCGGAAGTATACAATGCGATACCTTGCTTTTGGATCCAGGCGGTATAGTGATGGCAGATGTCGAATGCCTGAAAAAAGATAACAATAAACAATAAATTATTTTTGATATGATTTCCCTGGATATTATCAAAAGAGCCGCTGAGCTGATAAAGAATCAAGTTATCCGGACGCCCCTTGTTCATTCGCCATCCCTGAGCCATCGTTTTGGAGGCAATATTTTTTTGAAAATGGAGAATCTTCAAAAAACGGGCTCATTCAAGATACGTGGGGCTACTTATAAACTCTTATCCATGAGTTCCAGGGAGGGGGTATCCGAGGTTGTGGCTGCCTCAGCGGGAAATCATGCTCAGGGTGTGGCATTGGCCGCCACAAATGCAGGGCTTTTGTCTACTATCGTAATGCCGGAGTGGGCATCCATTTCCAAACAGGAGGCCACCAAAGCATATGGGGGCAAAGTTGTCTGTTTTGGTCAAAGTCTTACGGAAAGCCTTACCAAAGCCCGACAACTTGCAGAAAATAATAAGCGGTTCATTCATCCTTTCGATGATCCCGATATTATTATCGGGCAGGGCACAATCGGCTTGGAAATCATCGAAGATTTAAAAGATGTGAATATGATTTTGGTGCCCATTGGAGGAGGCGGGCTTATTTCAGGAATTGCTTCCGCTGTTAAAAGTGTCAGGCCCGATATCCGAATCATGGGAATCCAGGCTGCAGCCTGTCCCTCTGCTCGGGCGTCTCTGAGAGAAGGAAAACCGGTTCGCGTAGCTTCGAGACAATCGATTGCCGATGGTATCAGTGTCAAGCAGGTGGGTAACCATACTTATGAAATTATCAAACAGCTTGTCGATGACTTGGTTCTGGTGGAAGAAGAAGATATTGCTGCGGCAATGCTGATGCTTCTGGAACAAAAAAAGATCTTGGCGGAAGGTTCCGGTGCTGTAGGTTTGGCTGCCCTTTTAAACGGGTCGATCCAGGTGCCTTCCAAAGCCAATGTGGTTTTGCTGATCAGCGGGGGTAATGTGGACAGCCCCCTTTTGGGAAGGATACTTCGTCAAGGATTGATGAAAAATGGCCGTATTATGCGTTTTGAAGTTACATTGGAGGATTCACCCGGCTCTCTGTCCCGATTGTTAAGCCGGGTGGCTTCCATGAAAGCAAATGTTTTGCATATCTATCATGATCGAAACCTGAAAGATTTGTCTATTTACAGAACTCTTGTGGATTTGGAAATTGAAACCCGAAGCCGGGAACATTTGGATGAAGTGGCTACGGATCTTCAAAAAGCCGGATATAAACTCATTATCAAGTAAATTTAAAGGATAACAGATTTGAGACTAGCCTGGAAAAATGGGAGAGGGCTTGCCATGCAAGCCCTTCCCAAACGTTAACACGATTTTTCATCAATGATCGGATCTGATTGCTTTTCCATGGTCTATTATCTATGAGCGGAATGCTTTGGCATCCTCCTCACTGAGCATCTGCATATCTTCTCCACAGCAGACAAGATCTCCTCCTCCTCCTTCCAGAACTTGAACAACATTTCCGCAAAGTTCGCACTTGTAAACTTCTCCTTTGTTCGGCATAAAAAACCCTCCTTTATATAAATTTATTTGTTAATATGAAAACTCCTATATTTATACAGTTGATAATATAATTATGAAATGGGTAAAAAGATGTATTTTTTATACAAAAAATACTTTAATTTAAAAAAAAATTAAATAATAGTTCTGCGCATTGAGGATTGTTCTGGTGAGAAACGCGTTAATAATTATCGGCATTCTTATTCTGGCGGTGGGCCTGTTATGGCCCTGGTTGGGAAAAGTTCCTCTGGGAAGGCTTCCGGGAGATATTATTATCGATAAGCCCGGTTTTAAGGTTTATATACCCATTACAACCATGATACTTGTGAGTATTGTGATTTCATTGGTGCTTTGGCTGCTGCGAAAATAGACATAGAGCTTTTCGCCTTGGAGAGGCGATAATTAG
>SL_3KL_010_SEDDRAFT_10000084_pt1 | contig 57551 bp, 60 predicted proteins | sample SodLakKL_010_SED_2_FD_10381 | JGI IMG/M metagenome (IMG submission 10381)
GAAAAGAAAGAAAAGAAAGAAGAACAAGAAAAGCAGGAAACCTCTGATAATAAACAGGAAGAATAGAAAATGGATTTGAAAAGGTTGAAGGATGTGACGGGAGTTATTCTTGCAGGGGGAAGCAGTCGCCGGATGGGCAGGAGCAAATGGAGTTTAAAACTTGCCGGTAAGGAACTAATTTTCTGGACTGTTCAGGCCCTGCAACCTGTTGTTGGGGAAATAATTATAGTAAAAAGGCCCGAGCAAAGGATAGAAGTCCCCGGGGTAAAAGCTGTTAATGACGATTTGTCCTATCCGCCGTCCGCTCTCCGGGGCATTGTGGCTGGCCTGATGGAAAGCAAAACCGGCTGGTCTTTTTTTTGTGGTTGTGACATGCCTTTCATTCAGCCAGAGTTGGTAAAATTTCTTTTTGATTTGACTCCGGGATATAAGGGAGTTATCCCTGTTTTAGAGGATGGTCCCCATCCTTTGCATAGTTTTTATCATAAAGACCTAATAGGGCAGATCAGAGAGAACCTCGAGACAAAGTCTTTAAAGCTTTTGGAAATTGCCGGGGAGCCTGAAATAAGAAGGGTAACGCTGAAAGATTTGGATGGGTTCAATCTTGATCCCACGTCTTTTTTTAATATAAATACTCCTGAAGATTTCCGGCGGGCAGAAATAATGATAGCGGCGCGGAGGGATGGAAGTGGATGAAATAGCAAAGATGTCCCTGATTGAACACCTGGAAGAACTCCGCTACCGTTTATTTGTTATTGTAGGTTTTGTTTTCGGGTTCAGCCTGATTTGTTTTGTTTTTGTTGACTTTCTTCGAGGGATTATACTTTTGCCGGCTCATGACCTTTCCCTGGTTTATCTTTCTCCTCCCGAAGCTTTTCTGGCTAACCTTCGTCTTTCTTTTACAGCCGGATTATTTTTTTCTCTGCCGATAATTTTATATCAGATCCTGGCGTTTATGCTTCCGGGGTTTTACAAAGAGGAGAGAAAGGTTCTTATCCCATCGTTTTTAGCTATAGGGTTTCTTTTTTACCTGGGGCTAGTTTTTAGCTATTTTGTTGTTTTTCCCCTGGCAATAAATTTTTTCCTGGGTTTTGCCGGAGAAAAACTGGTTCCGATGTTTACATTCCAGAATTACCTGGGCTTTTTCTCCCGTTTTCATTTTGCTTTCAGCATTGTTTTCCAGTTGCCACTGGTTTTATTAATCCTGGGTATTCTGGGTGTCGTTTCTTACGTTTCCCTGGCAAGAATTAGAAAATATGCGGTATTAATAATTATTATTGTCTCTGCTGTGCTTACTCCTCCCGACTTTTTTTCTCAATTGCTGATGGTAGGTCCCCTTTATTTGCTTTTTGAATTCGGTTTGATTTTAATTCGAATAATTGAAAAAAGAAGGAAACAGATTCAATAATTTCCGTAAGGGAGCGGAGGCAGAAAAATGAAAAGGCTAATCCTTTGTGTTTTTATAATTTTTTTTCTTACCTTTCCCCTCCAGGCTGAAATTGGCGATTGGTTTGTGGAAGGAGAACTCGAGCTTTATTTCGAATACTGGCCGGCTGCTTCTGATGTCCAGGGCAGCCTTCTTTTAATCCACGGACTGGGAGGTTCAACTTTTAGCTGGCGAAAAATCTCTCCTGCGCTTGCGGAGGCAGGCTTTAATGTTTATGCAGTGGATCTGCCTGCTTTTGGGCGGAGTCCGGGCAAGGAAGAACTGGATTTATCCCGGGCGGGCTACGCCGAGAAAATGTGGAGTTTCTGGAAGGAGCAGAAGCCGGCAAAACCCTGGTATTTTTTTGGCCATTCCATGGGCGGGGGAGTTGCCCTGCAGATGTTAGCACAAAAGGAGGATGAAGAAATTGCTGGCCTGGTTCTTGTAGCTCCAGCTATCGGGGATAGGGAAGTGAGTTTTTGGAGCAATATTTTTCGGCTTCGGCCAATAAGGCGACTTGGTGGCTGGATAATGGAAAGTTTTTTCCTGAACGAGGACCGGGTTGAAGAAACTCTTTTTTCTGCATATGGCCGGGCCCCAACCCCGGAAGAATTCGCTGCATATTATAAACCCCTGGCCAGGCCGGGGGCTTTGGAATTTATTTTTAAAATGACCGCGGATAACCTGAAAAGACCGGCCAAATTACCCGAGCAAATTGAAGAAAAAGTTCTTTTAATCTGGGGGGAAGAGGATACCTGGGTTCCGCCTCCTGCCCAGGAAGAATTAAAACTTTTTTCGAGCTATGAACTGCAAATAATTCCCGGCGGGGGCCACCTGATAATGGAAACCCACTGGGAGGAAGTAATAGCACATATTTCATCTTACCTGGGAGGCTTTAAAAATGATCCCCATTAGAGATGACGTTCCCCGCAGACGAGTACCGGTTGTTACCTGGTTTTTGATTATTATTAACGTGGGGATTTTTATCTGGCAAACTCAGTTTTCCCAGATGGAACTGATGAGGTTTTTTTATACGTACGGGATTGTTCCCAGAATATTTCTAACCTCAATTCCACCAGAATTTACGGTCCTAATTAGTTCCATGTTTTTGCACGGTAATATTGGGCACCTTGTAGGCAACATGTGGATTTTGGGGCTTTTTGGAGACAATGTGGAGGACCTCCTTGGCCGTTTTTCTTTTCTGCTTTTTTACCTTGCTGCAGGAATTTTTTCAGGTCTTTTTCACATTATCTTTAACCCAGTTTCAATGGTTCCGACAGTTGGAGCATCAGGAGCAATTGCCGGAGTAATGGGGGCTTACCTTTTCTTATTTCCTCTGGCCCGGGTTACTGCTGTAATTCCAATAATCTTTATCCCTTATTTTTTCCGAGTTCCTTCTTTTTTGTATATCGGAGCCTGGTTTTTAATTCAGTTATATTACGGGACCCTGGCCCTGGGTATGGGAGCTGTTTACGGGGGGATTGCCTGGTGGGCCCATATAGGGGGGTTTGTTTTTGGGATGATTTTTTACCGGTTTTTTCGAAGTAATCCTAAGCGTATTTAGCCCTTTCCCCACCAATCAGTTTGGGGCGGGTTCTGGCCATTGTAAGGTGTGCTGACCCTATGGAAAGGTGGGGAGGCCGGACGGGGACAACTACCGGTTTCAGGTGCATGCCAATAAAGGTATCGCCAATATCCAGGCCGGCATGGCCCTGGATTTTTTCCACCAGAACGGGGTTTTTCAACCTGGTCATTGCTGTTGTTGCTGTTGCTCCCCCTGCTTGCAAATGAGGAATAGCGTTGACAACCTCCAGGTTATATTTGCTGGCGCAGTCCTCTTCTACCACCAGTGCCCGGTTCAGGTGTTCGCAACACTGAACGGCAATGAATAATCCGTTTTTTTGAGTTTCTTCATAAACTATTTGAAAAATGTGTTCCGCAACTTCCAGGTTGGAGGCGGAACCTATTTTTTCACCAAGGACTTCACTGCTGCTGCACCCCAGGACGAAGATGTCGCCTTTTTTCAAACTGGCAGCCGGGAGGAGAGTCTCCACAGCTTCCTTGATTTTTTCCTGTAAATTTTTGTAGTCAACCATTTTATCAGCCTCCTTTCTATTATCAGGATACAACATCTTTCTTGTTATTTCCACTTTTTTTGCTGGAATGAAGGAATCCCATTTTTTTGTGCGAATAAAGCAATAAAAGTTTTCAAGGAGGGTTAAAATGAGTTTGCGGGGAAAACACGTTTTGGTTCTTGCTGAGGCGGAATTTGAAGATATTGAACTCTGGTATCCATTGCTCCGGCTTAAAGAAGAAGGTGCCCGGGTTTCGGTCGTGGGAAATAAAGAAGAGTACATGGGGAAAAAGGGTATGCCGGTAAAAGTAGATGCCAAACCAGAGGATCTTAATATTTCCAAGGTTGATGGAGTAATTGTTCCTGGAGGCTGGGCTCCCGACCGCCTCAGGAGGCAGGAGAATATTTTGAAGCTTGTTAAGGATTTATATAATGACAAAAAACTGGTAGCAACAATCTGTCACGGGGGCTGGGTTTTGATTTCTGCGGATATAGTTTCCGGGCATCAAATGACCTCTTTTGCAGCAATTAAGGATGACCTGAAAAATGGTGGAGCAGATTTCGTTGACGAAGAGGTGGTTGTTGACTATAACATAATTTCCTCCAGGACACCCGCTGATCTTCCGGCTTTCATGCGGGAGATAATAAAATTTTTGGAAAAATAATGGAGGGGCAAAAGCCCCTCTTTTTTATTTCCAACCACTTTTTCGAGTCGATATCATGCAGCTCCAGATTGTTCCACCTGCAAAGAAGAGAAGTCCAATAATGAGGGAAACGACTACAGAGGTTTCCCAAGCTATCTGCAGAACCAATTGCTGCAAAGACAAATGTCGTTCTTCATGACCATCTTTCGCGCAGATTGGCCAAATAAACTTTACGATTGGCAAAGTTTAATTTCGAGGCAGGAAAAAATCCTTTTATTTTGATCAAGTTTTTTGGAAAAATCAAAATAGAGATTTTTGAGGATGCAAAGGTTTTTTCGGGGTTAAAAAAGATGTTAAGGGTTTTTTTGAAAAAAAAACTCCGGAAAAATCCGGAGTTTAAACCATCCAGTTCCATACTTCACTTTCAGTTTCTGAGTACCAGTGCTCGCGATTGGTAAGGTAAAAATAGACATTTTGTAGAGCATCAAAATGCCTTTTCTCCTCTTCCTTCATTTTCTGGAAAAAGGTTTTGGCTTTTTCATCTTCAGCTTCTTTTAAAAACTTGTCGTACATTTCGTACCCTTTATTCTCTATTTCCATTGCCATTTCATAGCCGTCAAGGTTGCTCATTTTTTTCTCCTGCAATTGTTCAGGGTCAAATGCGCTGAAAAATTGTTTCATCTGGTCTTCAATTGTAGTTTTCATGAGAGGGTCTTTTCCCAGCTCTTCCCCGCGATCCAGTTTTCGACGGATATCATCAATTATCAGGATATGTTCAACTTCTTCTTTGGCCAGGGTGTAAAAAAGGCGGCGCCCCAGTCGATTTTCGGTTTGAGAAGCAAGCTCCATGTAAAAAGAAACGCCTTTTCTTTCAAAATTAACTGCTCCCTTTACGGCTTCTTCAATATTCACAGTCAAATCCCCCTTTGATTATTATGTTTATAGGTACTAATTCTTCTTGTTTATTCTAATCCCTTTAATCCGGGTTGAATTATTCCCTAAATATGCCCAGACCATTGGGTGAAAGGTTGAGCTGTTTTTTTTGCCTTTCGATACCAGCTTTTTTCTCGGGAAAAACCAGTTTTAACCCTGATAATTCAGAGGGGAGGACCGCAGTTTGTTTTCTGGAGGAAAAGTTGAGAATAATTAGGAGTTTTTCTAACTCATACTGGCGCCTAAAAGCCAATACCTGGGGATTATTTATATCCAGGAACTGAATTTCCCCTTTTTGCAGAGCCATGGAATTATTGCGAAAAGTAATTAAAGTGCGATAAAAATGGAAAAGAGAATTAGGATCCTTTTTTTGAGCTGCAAGATTAACCTCTTTATAGTTCTGGTTAACGGGGAGCCAGGGGTTAGCAGAACTGAAACCCGAGTTCCGGTAACCATTCCACTGCATTGGAGTTCGGCAACCATCTCGCCCGTGATGAAAAGGCCAGTACCTCTTGCCAACGGGATCGAGAATCCTGAAGCGGGGGATTTTCCCCTGAGACATTCCAATTTCCTCCCCGTAGTAGAGGAAAGGGGTGCCTCGCAGGGTTAAAAGCAAAGTAGCTGCAACTCTCGCTCGTGCTTCGCAATTTCCGAAACGGGTGAAATGCCGGGGGACGTCGTGATTGGAAAGGGTGTAAACGGGCCAGTTTTCAGGGCCGAGGAGTCCTTCCCATTCTTCGATAGCTTTTTTGAAGGCTGCTGCTTTCCAGGGTTGTTCCAGGAAATTGAAATTAAAATTTATATGAAGTCCATCATTTTCAGGCCCATAATAAGAAGCTGCAATCTTCGCATTCCTCTCAGCAACCTCTCCCAGGGCAATTTTTTCCGGATAATCCTCTAAAAGGTTGCGGATCTCTTTCATTATTTCAATATTTTCGGGACGGTTTTTATCAAAAATGTGTTTTTGCATTTCATATGGGCGGCGGCCGGGGCAATAGGGATTTGACCTTAACTTTTCATCTTTAAGATAAAAATCAACCACGTCCAATCTAAAGCCATCCACGCCTTTTTCCAGCCAGAAACGGAGGATTTTAAAAATCTGCTTTTTTACTTCCGGATTACGCCAGTTTAAATCGGGCTGTTCAGGAAGGAAGGAGTGGAGGTAAAATTGTTTTCTTTGCTCTGACCAGCTCCAGGCCGGACCACCAAAAACAGATTTCCAGTTATTGGGTCGTCTTTTCAGGAGCCGTGGTTCTGCCCATATGTACCAGTCTGCTTTGGGGTTGTCCCGGGAAGAAGATGATTCAATAAACCAGGGGTGGAGGTGGGAGGAATGATTTAAAGCAAGGTCAAGGAGAATGCGGATTTTTTTCTCGCGGGCTTTTAAAAGCAACTCGTCGAAGACCTCCATGGAGCCAAAAAGAGGTTCAATATTATAATAATCGGAAGTATCATAGCCAAAATCGTACATGGGGGAAGGAAAGATGGGGCAGAGCCATATCCCTGCTACTCCCAATTCTTTTAGGTAATCCATTTTTTTAATAATTCCTTTCAGGTCACCAACGCCATTGTGCGTGGTGTCGAGAAAAGAACGGGGATAAATCTGATAGATAACTCCTTTTTGCCACCAGGGTTGATGTTCCATTTGCTGGCCTCCGTTTGCCAAAGAAGTAAATATGCAGGGTAAAAGAATCCAACCCCGAATATAGTAAAAAAGCCCTACGGAAAAATAAAAGAGATAAGAAAGGATGAGCAAACAATGGTGGAAATTAAAGCAAACACTTCGATTTATTCATTTTCTCCGGATAATAAACCTGCGGCAACTGTGCAACCGGGTTCAGTTGCAGTTTTTGAGACCCGGGATTGTTTTAGCAACCAGATTGAAACCGAAGATCAGCTATTTGAAAGTGCTGACTGGTCTACAATAAACCCTGCGACCGGCCCTCTGGCAGTTGAAGGGGCGGAAAAAGGTGATGTTCTGGTAGTGGATATTTTGGATATTGAAACTGCTGAATTTGGGGTAATGACCGCAGTTGCTGATATGGGCGCTATCCCCCACCTTCTCGATGGCTCCGAAACCAGGATTATCCCTATAAAAGACGGCTGGGCTGAATTCAACAATGAATTAAAATTCCCGATCAAGCCGATGGTAGGAGTGATTGGAGTCGCCCCGGCTGAGGAAACAATACCCTGTGGAACTCCTGGAATTCACGGCGGGAACATGGACACCAAAGAGATCAGAAAAGGGACAAGGCTTTACCTTCCGGTCTGGCAGGAAGGAGGGCTTCTTTCCATGGGAGATTTACATGCCCTGCAGGCAGATGGGGAGGTGCTTTTCTGTGGGATTGAAGTAGCGGGAAGAGTTACAGTCAAGGTAGACGTTGTAAAGGGGAAAGAATTGGCCACTCCCATTCTGGAAACAGAAAGCCATTTTTACGTTATTGGGTCTGCAGAAAATCTGGAGGAAGCGGCAAAAGTTACCATGGACTGGACCCATTCCTTCCTTAAAGAAAGAACAAATCTGACCAACAATGAGGTGGGAATGTTAATGAGCCTGCTTTGTGACCTGCAGATTAGCCAGATTGTGGATCCTCTTATTACCTGCCGCATGGCCATTCCTAAAGCCTCTTTTTCTGCTTATAAAATTTCTTTTTAAAGCCGGGGAATTCTGTAAGGTCAATCAACCAGTGTCTCAGTAAATATCGCATAATAGATAGATATATTATGGCTCCCCATATTACCAAAAGGGTTTCTAATCTCCAGGGATTAAAAATTAAACCAACTGCAAGCCCTGCTGCAGGTGGATGCTCGGCATTGGTTGCCGCCATGAAAAAAAGTGTTATCCCTGCTGCAAGTGCCCCAATTAAAATTGCGGAGAAAGAAAAAGCTCCAGGGAGCAGGACCAGGTAATGAGCAAGGATTCCAATTACTGTCCCCCAGAAATACCCTCCCAGAATTCTGCGGGGCTGAGAAGAATAAGAATGAGGCAGGGAAAATACCACAAATATTGTAGCGCCAAGAGTGCTGAGAATAGCTGAGTGTTGATTGAGGTCAAGAATTAGAAAGAGAACAAAGACAGAACCCGTTGCCAGCAGGCATTGAATTAGATATTGCTTCAGGTTTTTTTGTAGTTTAGGGTCCCAGAATATCACTTTAAAAACTCCTTCAGGGTCTACTGTCCTTCGGTAGATCCTTTTATTGTTTGTACCGGTAAATTATTTTTATTATTTCCGTATATCCGTTTTTTCTCCTTTATTTTTTCTTTAACACAAACTTAACATAGGCATAAAACTCCCCTTACAACTTCCGGTTAAACTGTAACCAGAAAGTAAAAAAACTAAGGGGGTTTTTAATTTGCGCAGATCATTTGTTTTGGTTTCCTTGTTGGTGCTGACTTTTCTAATGGTTGGTTCGTTGCAGGTTTCTGCTGATATGGTCCAGATCCGGGGCTCGGATACCGAGGTTAATCTGGTTCAAAGGTTGACTGAAGTTTTTATGGACGAAAATCCCGGAAGCTATTTTGCTGTAACCGGTGGAGGTTCAGGAACTGGAATTGCAGGTTTAATTAACAAACAGATTGATATTGCTAATTCATCCCGCGCGATGTCTGAAACGGAAATTGAACAGGCTCGTAACAACGGTGTGGAACCGGTCCCCTTCATTTTTGCCCAGGATGGCCTGGCAGTTATAGTAAATTCTTCCAATTCGGTTCAAGAATTAACTATTGATGAAATCGGTGCTATTTTCCGGGGTGAGATAACTAACTGGAAAGATGTTGGCGGAAACGACCAGGAAATTTCTCTATACGGTCGGCAGAGTAACTCTGGAACTTTTGTCTATTTCCGGGCCAACGTTGTAAAAGGTGATTATTCTCCCCAGAAAAAAATGATGAACGGAAATGCACAGATAGTTGAAGGTGTACTTGCCGACCAGGCCGGTATTGGTTATATCGGAATTGGTTATGCCGTTGATGGCGGCGTGGTTGTTCCTGGTCTCAATGTTTTGAAAGTTGCAGCAGATGAAAATTCTCCAGCGGTGACTCCCCTTGAACTGGAAAACATTATGCAGGGTCTCTATCCAATAGTTCGCCCGCTCTTCCATTACACCGACGGGAAACCGGAAGGCCATGTAAAAGGCTACCTTGAATTTATTATGACCGAAGCAGGCCAGAATATTGTAATCCAGGAAGGTTTCTTCCCTATTACCGATGATTACCGGGAACAGAACAGAGCAAACTTGTAGAAACAAGATGTAAAAGAATTTTGAAAAGGCCTGCCCCATTGGGGGCAGGCCCGAGGAGTTATAGGTATTTTGGGAGGTGGGAAAAATGAATTACAGAAGATTTAAAGAAAGGGCCATTGCCCTTTATTTTGCTGGAAATGGAGTAGCGGTTATTATTTTCCTTCTGGCAATACTTGCCCTGCTCTGGCAGAATAGCTGGCCTTTTTTTAAAGAAGTGGGCCCTTTGAAGTTACTGACAGATCATCAGTGGAACCCGACCTCTTACTTTGGCCCAATCTTTGGGATCCGGCCAATGTTGGTTAGCACTCTAATGGTTACAGGGGGGGCTCTTGCTCTGGCTTTCCCCCTTGGAGTTGCCTGTGCTGCTTATTTAGGCAAAATGGCTTTTTCCTGGGAACGGGAAATTTTGAAACCAATAGTTGAAATTCTTGCGGGGATTCCCTCGGTGGTTATTGGCTTTTTCGGGCTGGTAGTTTTAAACCCCATAATTGCCCGGGTTTTTAATCTTTCCAATGGTCTTAATATCCTGAACGGCAGTATCCTTCTGGCCATTATGGCTTTACCTACAATAATTTCTTTAACTGAGGACGCAATTACCGCTATTCCGAGGAGCTTTGAAGATGCTTCCCTGGCCCTGGGTGCAACCTCCTGGCAGACTTTGTGGAGGGTAATCCTTCCCGCTGCAAAATCGGGAATTGCTGCTGCTTTTATGTTGGGAATGGGGAGAGCCATCGGGGAAACAATGACAGTTTTGATGGTTATGGGTAATGTTCTCTCGCTTCCCAGTTCTTTTTTAGATCCAGGAATGACCATGACTGCCGTTATTGCAATTGAACTCGGCGAGGTTCCCTTTAATACTACGCATTACTATGCACTTTTTGCCGTTGGACTTGTCCTTTTTATCATGACCTTCCTGGTTAACCTTACATCTGATATTATCCTTAACCGGTTCCAGGGGGTGGAAAAATGAGGGTAACTAACGGAAAGCTGCATGAAAAATTGGGTTATTTTCTCTTCCGAATGTCAATGCTTCTGGTAATAGCAATTGTTTTCTACATCACTTTTGATATCGTAAGCAAAGGTATCGGTTCAATTAACTGGCAATTTCTTACCGATAGACCCAGGGACGGAATGACTGCTGGGGGGATCTTTCCTGCCATAATTGGAACAGTTTATCTAACTATTTTAACTACTCTGGTATCGGTTCCCCTTGGAGTAGGTGCTGCAATTTTTCTCAATGAATACTCCCGGGAAAGTTTTTTAACCAGAATAATAAGGATGGCTCTTCGCAACCTTGCCGGAGTTCCTTCAATCGTCTTCGGGCTTTTTGGAGTGGCTTTTTTCATTCAATATATGGGTTTGCGCCCTTCTCTCCTTGCCGCAGGTTTAACCATGGGCATCCTTACGCTACCAGTAACAGTTACCGCCAGTGAAGAAGCTTTAAAAACAGTTCCGGCCAGTTTCCGGCAGGGGGCACTTGCCCTGGGGGCATCTCCCTGGCAGATGATCAGGAGTATTGTTCTGCCCCAGGCCATGCCGGGTATGCTGACTGGGGCCATTCTTGGTTTAGCCCGGGCAGCAGGAGAAACGGCCCCCATATTATTTACGGGAGCCGCCTTTTTCCTTCCGTTTTTACCGAACTCTATTCACAGCCAGTTTATGGCGTTACCCTACCACCTTTATATTCTTGCTACTCAGCACCATGCCATCTCAAGAGTCCGGCCTCTTGCTTATGGAACCGCTCTTGTTCTTTTGCTGCTGGTAATACTCCTAAATGGAGCTGCAATTATTTTAAGGTTTTATTACCGGAACAAAATGAGAAAAGGTGGAATTTAAGTATTTTGGGGTTTGGTTTTTTTCAGGTATTTATCAATTGCGGGAACAACCAGATTCATCCCCAGAATTGCAAAGGTTGTTCCTTCAGGAAGCCAGCCCCAGAGTCGCATGGCCATTACAATGAAACCGATGCCAGCACCGAAAACAAACCGCCCGGATTGACTTTTGGGGGAAGTGACAGGATCTGTAGCCATGAAAAGAGAGCCCAAAAGAAGGCTTCCGGAAAGAATATGGAAAAATGGGTTCTCGCCTGCGAGTAGAGAAATTATAAAAACTGTTGCTAAAATGCTGACAGGAATACGCCAATTGGCATATTTCTTGTATATCAGGTAACCTCCCCCCAGCAGGAGCAAAAGAGCCGAGGTTTCCCCTATACTGCCGGGTATGTTCCCCAGGAAGAGAGATATATAGCTAGCAGGTTCCCCTCCTAGAGGGGTTGCAGTAGTTGTTAAATCAAAAGGAGTTTTCCAGGGAGAAAAGGACCCCGGGAAAGCGTATACTATAAAAAGCCTTCCGGTCAGGGCGGGATTTAAAAGGTTGCGCCCGAACCCACCAAAAAGCTGTTTGCCTACCACAATGCCAACAACACTGCCTGCAGCAGCAACGTACAGCGGGGTTGAAGGGGAAAGAGACAGGCCCAGCAAAAGCCCGGTAACTATCGCACTCAAATTTTTTAAAGGGATTTTTTTCCCTGTTAGTTTGCAGTAAACATATTCCGCAATGACAGCGCTAACAACACTAACTATCAAAAGTAAAAGGGCTGGCAGGCGAAAGAAAAAGATAGAAGCCAGAGCCAGTGGAGTTAAAGCGATGAGCATACCTCTATTCATGGGCAATGCGATCATCCTTTCTTTTTAATATTAATTTTATTAATTCGAGGAAGGTTTTCCTGCTCCTTCCCGGGTTGACAGAAAGAAAATGAAAGATTAGAATATAAGAGCAGGAAAACTACCGGAATACCGGTTTTTGGATAGGGGGACCAACCCTTGCAGAAAAGAATAATTTTACCCATTGGGATGATAGTTTTATTTGCAGCTTTCCTTATTTTAAATACAGGGGAAGAAATAAAAAATGCCGACCTGGAGGTTTCCGAAGCCTGGGAGCTGATGGGAAAAAATGTTGGAAAAGAAAATTTTATTTTGCTTGATGTTAGGACTCCAGAAGAATTTAAATCCGGACACCTTGAAGGAGCAGTTAATCTCGATTTTTACGCCGCTGATTTTAAAGAGAGCCTTTCTCAAATGGATACTGGAAATATCTATCTTGTTTATTGTCGTTCGGGGAACAGGAGTTCAACGGCTTTGGGGATAATGGGGGAGCTTGGTTTTAAAGAAGCCTACAATCTCCTGGGAGGAATAATAGCCTGGGAAGGGGAAGGGTTGCCCGTAGTTAAACCCGATTAAATTCTCAATAAATTTAATAGAAAAAAAAATAAACCCGCCCTGAATTTATTCAGGGCGGGTAACTTTTTATTCAGCAGAAAACTTCCTCTTGCCAAGTTCTCCGTCGAGGAAAAGGGTCCCGGGAGAATTTTCCCCAACCATTTTGATTTTATCCAGAATTTGACTCATTGTATCCTCTTCTTCCACCTGTTCATCAACGAACCACTGCAGGAAAGAAACTGTGGGGTGATGTTTCTCCTCCTGGGCGATTTCGAGGATATCATTGATTAAGCTGGTAACAAGCTTTTCGTGTTCAAGGCTCAACTGGAAAACTTCCTCCAGGGAAGAAAAGTCTCTTTTGGGATCATCGAAACCGGTTATTACGGGTGTTTCACCAATTTCGGTAAGGAAATCAAAAAATTTCATGGCGTGAAAACGTTCTTCTTCGGCCTGGGCAATGAAAAAGTTAGCAAACCCATCAAGGCTTTTTTCGGTGCAAAAAGCGGCCATTGCAAGATAATAGTGAGCGGAAAAGAATTCGTGCTTGATCTGTTCATTTAGCTTATTAATCAATTTTTTGCTGGGCATTTTCATCCTCCTTTAAATGTTTAAGTAATAAAATTTTACCACTTAAACTCAGTTAATGCAAATTATTATCAAATTTAGGGCAGGTGCAGCAGGAAAAGAAGCGGAAAAATTTAAATGGATTAGTAAAAGAAAAACATTTCCGGGAGGGAATATTATGGGTTCTTTTCTGATTGCGGGTAGATTTATGCTAACAATGACCGGTTCAGGGATTGGCATAATTGAGAATGGAGCAGTTGTGGTGGAGGGGCAGGAAATAAAAGAAGTGGGAGCGAGTTCTGAATTAGAAAAAAAGTACCCTGGCCTTCCCCGGCTCGGAGGCCGGGACAAAATTGTAATGCCGGGATTAATTGATGCTCATATACATACGGGAATTGCTCTCTTAAGGGGTACTGCCCAGGATACGAAGAACTGGATGCAACAGGGCATTGCACCTTTTAAAAGACACATGCAGCCCCGGGATATTCGCCTGGGGTCAATGGTAAATATTATGGAAGGGTTAAAGAATGGAACAACAACCTTTGCCGATTATGATTTTCCCCTGGATGATATAATAGAAAACTATCTTGAAATTGGAGCCCGGGCCTGCCTGGCCTCAACGATCAATGAACTTTCCCCCGGGATGGACAAATTAAAAATCGGAGAACTTTATCCCCTCGATGAATCAATCGGGAGAGAACGCCTGGCAAAAGCCCTGGAACTTATTGAAAAATGGGAAAGCAGAGGAGAAGGGCGATTGACCTTTCTCCTTGGACCCCAGGGTCCGGACATGTTGGGGGAAAAGCTGCTGGGAGAAATCAAGGATTTGAGTCGGAAACAGGGCTATAAAATTCATATGCACGTGGCCCAGGGAGACAGAGAAATTGATCAAATGGAGAAGCGTTATGGGATTAGATCGGTTCCCTTCCTGGAAAAGCAGGGGTTGATTGATGAGGACCTGATTGCCGTTCATTTAACCGAAGCCACAGATTTAGAAACCCGCCTCCTTGCCGAAAAAGGAGCGAAAATGGTCCATTGCCCGGGGAGTATTGGAATAATTGATGGCCTGGTTCCTCCGGTTTTGGAATTTTTACAAGCAGGTGGTCAGGCAGCCCTGGGAAGTGACCAGGCCCCCGGGAACAATTGCAATAATATGTTTAACGAAATGAAAATGGCGTGTGTTCTGAACAAAGTAAAAAAAGGAGATCCAACTGTTATGCCGGCCTGGAAGGCATTGCGAATGGCTACAATAGAGGCTGCAAATGTCCTTGGACTCGAGAATATTCTGGGGTCCCTGGAGCCTGGGAAAAAGGCAGACCTATTAATAATCGATCTAAACCAACCAACTCTGGTCCCGGCTCTTTCCCATCCGGTCCGCAATATTGCTCCCAACCTTGTTTATTCAGCTCGGGGTAACGAGGTTGAAACAGTTCTGATTAATGGTGAAATTGTTGTGGAGAAAAGGAAAATTAAAAAGGTGGATGAAGAAGAAATTTGCCGGGAAGCCAACAAGGCCGGGGTTGAACTTGGGGAAAGAGCGGCAGAAGATATCCTTTCTTCGGCAAATGAAATGGTAAAAATGATGGAAGAAGGTTACCTCTAAAAGAAAGCCCGTCGGAAATTTTCCGACGGGCTAAAATCTAGCATTTGGGGCAGTACTTTATTTATCATACCTGTAATAGGTGGTTTTATCGCTGAGGGGTTTTACCCTGCGCTTGGGCATTTTTTCGTGGATTAACTGGGCTAAACGGTCTGGGTAATCGGTGATTATCCCATCGACTCCCACCCTTAAAAGACTATACATGTCGTCCAGATTGTTAACAGTAAAAGGGTTAACAAAGAGCCCGTTATTGTGGGCGCCTTTTACCAGTGCTCCATCAACCCCCATCCAGAAGGGATGAATTCCGTCGACTTTGACTTCGGAAGTGTATTTCCAGGGTTTATACATTCGAGCAAAATATAATAGTGCTGTTTTTATATTGGGATTATGATCCTTTACTGTTAAAAGACTGGGGTGGTTAAAGGAAGAAATGATGACCTGGTGGGCCAGGCTGAATTTTTCAACCATTTCAATTACCTTTTTTTCCAGGTTGGGATAGGGAATTACTCCATTTTTTAATTCAATATTCAAAACAATATCTCTATTTTTTATCAGTTCCAGGAGATCTTGCAGGCGGGGTATTCCCTCGCCCCTGAATTTTTCACCTTTATGCCGGCCTGCATCCATCCTGGATATCTCATTCCAGGAAAAATCCTTTACTAAACCGCGGTCCCCGGTTATTCGATAAACTTCTTCGTCGTGAAAAATAATAATTTCTCCATCTGCGGTTAACTGGACATCACATTCCAATCCAGTTGCTCCATTGGCTAGGGCTTCCCGGAAAGCGAGCATAGTATTTTCGGGAAAAAGGGAAGAGAAACCGCGGTGGGCGATAATTCTGGTTGTCATAATTTTTCCTCCTTAATCAGACGGGGTTCCCAGTTGGTTCAAAAGAAAGAGGTGGTTGACCCCTTTCTCAAGTGATGGTAAACTAAAAGCGGAATAAAAGGTTTGGGGGTATAGCTCAGTGGGAGAGCGCCTGCTTCGCAAGCAGGAGGTCGGCGGTTCGAATCCGCCTATCTCCACCAAAATTTGGGGCTCGCCCCCTTTTTTTATCTAAAAATCCTTGCAGTAATATATTTCTATTTTCTTAATTTATTATCTAAAGAATAAAAAGCGGTCTTCAAAAGGCTAAATAAGCCCCAGCCCAATAAAAGACCGGTAAAAGCATATATAATTCCCTCTATATTTGTTGGGATGCCCGGGGTGTAAAAATTCAGGGTTTGTTTTGCAATTTCCCACTCTACTTCCTGGAAAAAAATAATCCACCTGGTGAAAGGCCCGGCTTGCTGTAGCTGGGAAAATGAATTCTGAAGGTTTTCAAAACGGTTGATCAGACCTACAATAACTTCTCCGGATGTTTGAAAAACTCTTTCTTCTGCGGTCAGGTGCTGGCTTAAGAATTCTTCAAAACTTATTCCCAGGGATTCTGCTGCCTGTTCATATTTATTGATTGTCCTGCGGATTTCCTGCAGGTGTCCGCCCAATCGTTGCAGGTACTGGCTGAAAAACTGGGGGAACTGAGCCATCACTACTGCTCCGAGGATAGAAATTAAACGGTCAGCAAAGCCGGAGAAAAAGGTGCTTAATTTTTTAATAATTTTCTGCATCCATTTTTCCTCCTCTTATAATATGAGGATTACGTCAAGGGATGGTTTTTTCCTTCAAAATTTATCATTAAAAAGGGAAGGAGGGCACAATATGGCCTGGGATGGAACTATTGTGTTTTTGGGAACTGATAACCTGGATGATAACGCTGTTTTCTACAGGGATACTCTCGGTCTAAAATTATATAAAGATCAGGGGGTATGTCGTATCTATGAAGTTCCAGGAGGAGGATATCTGGGTTTCTGCACCCACCTGGAAAAAACTCAAAAAGGGAAAGCCCCAATAATAACTCTCCTGGCAGATGATGTTGACCGGTGGTATCAGAAAATTGTTGATTGCGGGTGGGAAGTTGAAAGAGAACCGCAACACAATCAGAAGTTTAATATCTATCATTTCTTTACAAAAGATCCGGATGGATATTCTGTGGAAATCCAAAAGTTCCTTTAAAATTGGAGCAGGGAAGAAAACCTCCTCGCTTATTGGGCTTATCTTTAAATTACAAACAGGCAGCCCTTGTAATAATGAGCGGTTCTAAGAATTAGTAATTGGCAAAATAACCCAAAAAACCTGTTATGAATTAAAATTCAAAAATTTTAAAGAAGGAATCTACCCTTTTATATTGAAAAATAAATGAGGAGGGAGACCGTTAATAATACTATTAATTTAAAGGGGGAAATTTTAAGTGAAAAAATTAGTGTTGTTTCTTTTGATTATGGCGCTGGTTCTCCCGGCAACCGCTGCCATAGCTCAGGAAGAGCCGGTTGAAGGTGGGACCTTCCACCGGGGTATGGTTATCAGTCCCCGCGGAATGTTCAACCCAATCCTTTATACTGAGACTTATGATAACGAAGTAATTGTTGCTGTTTATGACGGGTTGGTTACTATTAACCGTGAACTGCAACCCGTTCCTCAGATTGCTGAAAGCTGGGAATTTTCTGATGATGGGCTTTCACTGACCTTCCACTTGCGTGAAGGAGTAAAGTTCCATGATGGTGTTGAGGTAACAGCCCGGGACGTTGAGTACACCTACAAGACCATCCTTCATCCACACTATACAGGCGTACGTTACGGAACTTTTGCTGTTATCAAGGGTGCTGAAGCTTACCACGATGGTGAAGTTGACTATGTTGAGGGAATTGAAGTAATTGACGATTACACAATCCGCTTTACCACGGAAAGAATTCATGCTCCTCTTCTGGCTGAGTTCACCTATGGTATTCTGCCTTCCCATATCCTTGAAGATGTTCCCGTCGCAGAATTAGAAGCACATGAATTTAACCAGAACCCGATTGGAGCAGGACCTTTTAGGTTCGTTGAATTCCGTCCTGACCGGTATGTGGTCCTGGAAGGATTTGATGACTATTACCAGGAAGGTCCTTACCTGGATCGGATGGTTTATCATGTAATTGACGACGAAGCCCGTCCGGTTTATTTGCGACAGGGGCGGATTGATTTTGTGGGGATTTCATCAGAGCAAATCCCCATGGTTGAGCAACTGGACTTTGTTGATGTTTTTGACTTTGAAGCAATGGGTTATAGTTATATCTGCTTTAACCTGCGGCAGGAACGTTTTGATGACAAGCGAATCCGCCAGGCAGTTGCTTATGGATATGACCGCCAGACCGTTGTAGATATTATCCTGGATGGTTATTCCAAGGTTGCTAACGCACCTATGCCCACTGTATCCTGGGCTTATACTGACGAGGGAATTAACGAATATCCCTATAACCCTGATCGTTCCATCGAACTGATGCAGGAAGCCGGGTGGGAACGCGGAGCCGACGGTGTCTGGGAAAAAGACGATATGCGGATGGAATTTGAGTTTATTTACACTGAAGCTACCAGGGCACAGGAGCAAATGATGATGCTCTTCCAGCAGAACATGGAAGATATTGGCTTCAAAGTTCACCTTCGCCCAATGGAATTCTCCGCAGCTGTTGACCGCATTGATGCCCGTGAATTTGATGCCTTTACCCTGGGCTGGGGCCTCGGTGTTGACCCCGATCCCCACGGTATCTGGCATTCAACATCGGTATGGAATGATGCCGGGTGGGTCAATGAGCGCTCTGATGAACTAATAGAAAAAGGCCGTACTACCGTTGACCAGGATGAAAGGGCAGAAATTTACGCCGAATGGCAGCGTTTGATGAACGAAGAATTACCCAACGTATTCTTCACTTACACAGTAAACGTTGCGGCAATGAACGAAAGGGTTCAGGGCGTAGACCGTGATCCCGGACCACAGGGATTGTTCTGGTCCGAGATTCTCAACCAGCTCTGGATACCCGCTGAACGCCAGTAAAAAATTTAAAAATCAAAAGAGAAGATATCGGAATGGCAGGCGGTATCCGTCTGCCATTCCCATTAATTAGCTGGAGTGATTGATTATGGTGACTTATCTGATCCGGCGAGTTCTTTTTCAGGGGGTTCCTGTTTTACTCGGGTTTACCTTTTTGGTTTTTTTAATGATCAATTTTGCTCCCGGAGATCCGGTAACCCACTTGCGAGGAGTTCCAGATTTAGATCCAAGGGTAATTGAAGACAGGAAAGCTCAACTGGGCCTGGATAGACCTTTAATTGTTAGGTACTTTGATTGGTTGGTTGAATTGTTGCAGGGTAATCTAGGGCGTTCTTTTGATAGCGCTCGAAGACCTGTAGCGAATTTGATCCAAGAACGGCTTCCGGTAACTATTTTATTATCGGTTTCCAGTATAATTATCGGTTGGGGGATAGGTATCCCCGTCGGGATATATTCGGCTCGACGGCAGTACCATCTTTCGGATTATACAATTACCTTTTTAGCTTTTGTGGGGGTTTCCGTTCCGAATTTCTTCTTCGGAATGCTTTTGCTTTATATTTTTGCTTTGATTTTAAATGTTCTCCCGGCGGGAGGTTATTTTGGCCCGGGAGAGGAGTTCACAATTTTAAGAATGCTGAGCTATTTAATAATGCCGGCTTTTACCCTGGGGCTGGCCAGTATTGCCAGTATTACCAGGTATATGCGGAGCAGTTTGCTGGAGGTTATCCGCCAGGATTACCTGCGTACTGCTCGAGCAAAAGGTTTGCGGGAAAGGGTAGTTATATACAAGCATGCTTTGCGAAACGCCTTAATTCCCATTCTTACCCTGATGGGTTTTATGGTTCCGATAATTTTCTCCGGAGCTGTAATTACCGAACAGGTTTTTTCCTGGCCCGGGTTGGGCCGGATGGCCATTGACGCAACCCATCAGAGGAATTATCCCCTGATGATGGGTATTACCCTAATGTTTGGCGTTCTTACCTTTCTGGGGAATGTAGTTGCAGATGTTGCCTATGCTATTGCCGATCCGCGAATTCGGTATGATTGAGGAGGGAGATTTACATGGCTGAATATAATGAAGAACAGGTAATGTCCAGAAGAAATATAGAATCTCCCTGGGCGGTTGGCTGGCGCAGGTTCAAAAAGAACCGGGTTGCCTTGCTTGGGGCCATATTTCTTGTTATTTTTATTTTCCTTGCGGTTTTTGCGCCGTTTTTAACCCCTTATGATCCCACCAGGGCAGATTTTTTAAGGAGAAATCAGGCTCCTTCCAGCGAACACTGGCTTGGTACCGATGAGATGGGAAGAGATGTTCTGACCCGGACCCTTTATGGAGGGAGGATTTCCCTTACTGTCGGTTTGGTTGCTGTTTCAATTATGATGATTATCGCCCTCATCCTGGGTTCGATAGCTGGATATGCAGGAGGGTTTACTGATACGGTGATAATGAGATTGGCGGATATTTTTTTGAGCTTTCCTTTTTTGATCCTTGCAATAACGGCCTCGGCACTTCTTGGGCCGAGTATCTATAATGTAATGATTATACTGGGAGTAATTTCTTGGCCAGGTCCCTGCAGACTTTTAAGAGCGGAATTTTTGAAGTTGAAAACCCAGGACTTTGTCCAGGCAGCAATAGCTCTGGGAGGAGGGCACAGGCGAATTATTTTGATCCACCTCCTGCCCAATGCAATTCCACCCCTTTTGGTTGCTGCAACTCTGGGAGTGGCAAGTACCATTATTGGCGAAGCCGGCTTAAGCTTTTTGGGACTGGGAGTTCCACCGCCAGCACCTTCCTGGGGAAATATGCTTAACTCCGCCAGGGCACTGCATATAATGGAGGGTATGCCCTGGATGTGGCTGCCTCCGGGAATTGCGATTTTCCTTGCAGTGCTGAGTATTAATTTCCTGGGCGATGGTCTGCGTGACGCTCTAGACCCCAAACAAGAATGATAGGAGGCATTGGAATTGATTGAAAGCAGGGACTTCCCCAACCCCAAGGTCAAGCTCTATCACTTTGTTGCCAGAGAAAAAATAAATGATGTCCTCGAATATGGTTTAAAACCGGAGAAACCTGCTTATATTCTGGATTCAGAACTTCGGAAAAAACCTGCTGTTTTTTGCTATTTGCAGCCTGAAGATGACCTCTGGGGACTGGCAAATAATGGTGGTTATTCTTTATTAGAAGTCAGGGTAGACCCCCGCTTATGCACTGTCGCCGATCAGGCCTTGTTTTTTGAGGGCTGGCGATGCTTGAATGGGGGGTATCCTGCCGATGATGATTTTGGAAAAGCAATGGAGTTAATTAAACAATATGACCAACAGGCTTTACCTCTAAAGATTTACCGCCAGGGGATGCTGCAGGCTCCTGAAGTTCTAGTTCGAGGGACAATTCCTCCCCATGAAATTGAAGAAAATTAATAAAGGGACAGGATATCCTGTCCCTTTAAATTTGTAATTCTTTCTGACTCTTGAAAATATTATTTAAAAGGCCCCCAAATTTATTTGGGGACCTTATTTTTAATAATCCACGATATTTTCTTTAAAGTTCCGGATGCCTCCCCTGGGATTTTTTACATCTCCCAGGTAACGGGGAATAATATGAATGTGCAGGTGAAAGATGGTCTGTCCTGCAACTTCCCCAATGTTTATACCGAAATTAAAACCGTCAGGGTTATACTTCTCCAGCAAATAGTCCCGCGCTTTTTCTGTCAGCTGATGTAGGTCCAGGACTTCTTCGGGAGTCGCAGAAAAAATATCGGGGAAATGCCTTTTTGGAATGAGCAGCATGTGACCCTGATTGACGGGGTATTTATCATAAATGGCGAAGGCCATTTCATTCTCCATGATAATTTTTCGCCGGGGATAGTTACAGAAAACACAGTCTTTTTTCATAAGCTGCCTCCTCAATTAGACGGGGGATAAGGGTGGGTATTCATTTTTTCAACTGAGATGCTGTAGGTAAAACCCTCCTGGTTTTTCCCAGTTATTTCCCCGTCAATTTCAGCCAGGGCGGGGAGCTCATCTGGGATGGTAACATTTGTTAAATTCAGGCGGTTTAAATCTTCGGAAATCAGAACAAGAAAATTATCTTTGTACTCCAGCCTGCCCTTAACCTGAATTCTGTCGCCTGTTTCCAGGGAGGGAAGGGGTTTGGGGTGGCGGAAAATATTGCCCAGGCCCCGGCCGTTATGGAAGAGGAGAACGGGTTGAGAATTTTCAAGAATTATTTCTCCCCATAACTGCAGGGTGGTCCTTTCAGGTGGGATCCAGTCCAGCACTTTCCCTCGAACTGGGATTTCGTTACCTTCCTGTTGCAGTATTCCCTGAATTTCGTGGGGTTCAAGACGGGGGTCCCTCTGATATGTTCCGCTGAGACGGATCCTCCGTCCGGTAAAGGCTTCAGGATCTTGAAGAACTGACCCTATGGTGGTAAAGGGGTAAACCGATTCTGTGGGAGCGCAGCCTCCAAGGATAAAAAGAGCGATTAATATTGAAAGATATTTTAACTTCATTTTATCACCTACTATTACCACGTTTTCGCAAACCCTTAAGCTTGTTATCAACTTTACTTTTTCCACAAAACCTTCTTTCTTCCTTCAATGGAATACAAAAAATATAAAAAGGCAGGATAGGAAGAGAAGATGAAGAAATAGAAAAATAGCGAATACGGTTTTACTGGGAGGAATAAAAATGATGCCGGAAAAAAGAAAATTTGGTCAACTGCTGCGCCAGAAGATAAAAAGTCGCCACCACCTTTTTGATAGGGATAAGGTCAGCGGCTCCGAATGCCGAAATTATGTTGATGATATGGATAGGATATGGGATGAACTGGGCTCCTTAACAGAAAATTTTAAACTGGAAATTTTAGAAGGTAAAAAAATTTGTTTTTTTAGAACTGTAAGCCGGGAAGAGAGGAAAGAATATGAACTGGCTAGAGTCCCCGTTGAAACAGGTAGAGAAACACATGGAGGAGATCTGCTTCAGTTAACCTGGCTATTAATTCTTGAATCCTGGGATCAACTTTTTGCCCGCAGGCTGGAAAAGGAAAAGGGAGAAATCCACCTGGACTGGCTAATTTCTTTCCAGGAAAAGGAGTATTCCAAAATGATTGAAGAACTGGAGGGGAAAAAAGATGAGTGAACAGGAAAAGGAAATGAAAAAAATGAGGACCTTTGCTGAAAAATATGCGGAAAAAGCAGGTTACAGGCTAAATCCTGATCAGGAAATAGTTGAAATGATTCTCAAGGGTCTGGTAGAAAATAAAAAACAATACGGTCGGCAGTACTGCCCCTGCAGGTCAGTTACCGGAGACAAAGAGGAAGACAGAAAAAAAATTTGCCCCTGCCACTGGCACAAAAAAGAAATCGAAGAGGACGGTATGTGTCACTGCCAGTTATTTGTTGCTCCGGAAAATAATGATTGAAATTTAGTCAACCCTAGCCTAAAATAAATAGAAAACCTGTTATATTCAGGGAGGAAAGGACATGGACCTTTATATTTTTAACACCAAGACCAGGGAAAAAGAAAAGTTTAAACCTCAAAAGCCCCCCTGGGTCGGCCTTTATACCTGTGGCCCCACGGTTTATGACTATGCTCATATTGGTAATATGAGAGCATATGTTTTTTCGGATATTCTCCGGCGGGTTCTGGAGTTTAATAATTTTAAAATCCGCCACGTTATGAATATTACAGATGTAGGGCACCTGGTTTCTGACGCAGACGAGGGCGAGGACAAGGTGGTCTTGGAAGCCCGAAAACAAAAGAAAACTCCTTATGAAATCGCAGAATTTTATACTGATGTTTTTTTCAGGCATTCTGCCAAATTAAATATTAAAGACCCCACAATTGCCTGTAAGGCCACGGACCATATCCAGGAAATGATTGATTTTGTTAAGGTCTTAGTGGATAATGGTTACGCCTATGAAATCAGCGATGGGATATATTTTGACATTTCTACTTTCCCCAACTATGGGCAGCTATCGGGAATTGACCTCGAAGAACAAAGAGAAGGGGCTCGGGTTGAAGTTAACCCGGAAAAAAGACATCCTGCAGACTTTGCCCTATGGAAAAAAGCTCCCAAAAACCATATCATGCAGTGGCCCAGCCCCTGGGGGATGGGCTATCCCGGCTGGCACATTGAGTGCTCGGCCATGGGTTTAAAATACCTTGATGCTTTTTTTGATATCCATACCGGTGGAGTGGACCACATCCCCATTCACCATGAAAATGAAATTGCTCAGAACTGGGGTTTTAAGGGTAGAGAGATCGTGAAATACTGGGTACACAGCGAGTTTTTGCAGGTTGACGGAGGGAAAATGGCCAAAAGTCTTGGCAATTTTTACACCCTGGATGATATTGAAGAAAAGGGCTATGACCCCATTGCTTTTAGATATTTTCTTCTGAACGCCCACTACAGGAAAAAAGTTAATTTTACCTGGGAAGCCCTGCAGGGGGCGCAGAAAGCAATCGAGCGATTGACCGAGCATGTCCTGAAATTTAAAGAAGCTCCGCCCATGGAAGGCGGTGAACCAGGCCTGGAGGGCTACAGAAAAAGCTTTAAAGAAGCGGTTAATGATGACCTGAATGTTCCCCGGGCTATTGCTCTAATCTGGGATATACTCCGGGGCGAAGAACCCAGCCAGGATTATTACCAGTTTCTTCTTGAGTGTGACCGGGTTCTGGGGCTGGGTCTGGCAGAAATGGAAAAAAAGGGAGAAGAAGAAATTTCCGAAGAAATCAGGGAATTGATTGAACGGCGGGAAGAAGCCAGAAAAAAAAGAAACTGGGCAGAGGCTGACTCCATAAGAGATCAACTCCTTGAAAAAGGGATCCGTTTGATGGATACCCCTGAAGGTGTTCGCTGGGAAAAAATTAAAGGTGGAGAAAATAATGATTAGCCTTGAAGATAGAAAAGGTCCGGAATGGACCTTTTCTACTTTAAAGTAAAAGGAAAAAAAGAAATAAAATAGAAATTAATGGGCAGAAGAAGGGAGGGGAATAAATGGGAGAGGAAAAAATTTTGACCAGGGCCCCCCAGGAAAATTTAGGGGCAGAGGTCCTGGTTACCGGAAATGAGTTTTTGGCGCTTCCCGCCCTTTTTCAGCAGGGCCTTGTAGAAAGCGTGAACCTTTTGAGCGAGAAGGCCCGAGGGCTTTTGGAATTTAGGCCCGAGGCCGGGAAATATTTCCTTGTCCCCTTTTGCCGCCAGCAGGATCGAGTTTTACAGCCAAAAAAATGGAACTGGAAACAACTGGATCACTGGATCCCAGTAGTTGAAATTTCCTGCCCGGGAGGGAAAATGGAAATAACCTACGTCTTTCCCCCTGAAGAAAGGGGAGGGGTGTTAATTTTTAGTTATAAAAATGAAGGTCTTTTTGACCAGGAAATTTCCCTTGGGTTTAAAGGGAACTGGGTGGGCTGTAACCAGACTATCTACAGGTCACGCCGTATATCTGGAGAGAAACGGATTGTCCAGGATAACTGGACTCAAACGCTGAACCTGGAATTTTCCAGCGGCTTATCACTTGGTGCTATAGCAATTAAAGGTGGAGAAGGAGGGGACAGGATTCAGGTCGGGGGAGGAGAAAAAACGAGGTTGCTGCAGGAAGGGGAGGGTATTTCGACAGGGAGAGAAAAAATTGAGTTTGTCCTGGAGCAGGATTTTTCAGTTAAACCCGGGGAAAAAGTAACCTGGCCCCTTTACTTTGCGGTTGGTGCTGATCCCGACGCCGCAGCAACGACCTGTATTCACCTGCAGCGGCAGGGCTGGAAGGAATTGCTTTCAATAAGCAGGGACTGGCTTCAGGAAAGAAAAGTTGTGGCCCGCCCCCCTGCTCTGGAAAGAAAATTAAATTACAATCTTTTTTTCAACTATTTTTACGCTCAGGGCCGTTCCATTGAAAAAGGAGAGCTCTACCTCCTTACTTCCCGGAGTCCACGCTACTATGTAAGTGGGGCATACTGGCCCCGAGATTCTCTGCTCTGGAGTTTACCGGGAATTATGGAAATAGACCGGGACAGGGGAAAACAATTATTTAAGCTCGCTGTTAACAGACACTGGAATGAGGGAGGGACCCACAGCCAGTACATTACCGGGGGAGAACTTTATCCCGGTTTTGAGGTTGACCAGCTATGTGCATATTTTATTGCCATGGAAAGATTCTGGAATCTCCCCGGAGGCAAATTGCTTGTTGAGGGAATGCCGATTAATCGTATGGCAAAGGATTTTTTCCGCTGGCTGTATGCCTGGAAACACGAAGAGGAATTCCTTTTTGCTACATTCCTAGACCCAGCAGATGATCCTCCTACCTATCCCTTTGTTACTTACAATCAAGTTTTAATCTGGCGGGTTTTAGGTTTCTTCAGGGAACTGGCCAGGGCCAATTTACTGGGGCTTCCCGTATCCTGGTTAAAAAGGCTGCGGGAAGGAATAGAAAAATCCATTTACGAACATGCAGTTGTAAAAACGGATGACGGCAGAGAAATCCTGGCCGGAACTTTTGATGCCCGGGGCAACCATGAACTTTATGAAAATCCACCCGGTGCTCTTTCGCTTTTACCTTACTGGGGTTTTCTTGACCTGGAAGATCCTCTTTATCAGGATACCTTGGAATGGATCAACTCCACCCAGAATCAATATTACCTGGAAGAAGGAAAGTTTTGTGGCATTTCTTCTGCTCATGCTGACGGCGCCTGGGTTTTAGCAGTAGTAAGTGAACTTCTCTCGGGTTATCGGGCAGAAGAGAACAGGGAATGGTTAAAGAAAGCACCTCTTGATGGAGAACTTGCCTGTGAAACTGTAGATCCCCAGACAGGAAAAGCAAAGACTGGCCTGGCGTTTGCTACCTGTGCTGGTTTTCTGGGATATGCTCTGGCAACTGACTGGAGGAGGCAGGCTAATGAACCCAACTGAGATTGGAGTAATTTCCTGGGAGCAACAGCCCCCCGGTTTTGAGAGCTATCTGCAGAGGGCAAAAAAAGAAGTGGAGAAATTAAAAGAACAGGGGGTTGATCTGATTCTCCTGCCGGGAAATACAGGGGGAGAAAAAAACTTACCTCCAGAAGACTGGTTTTCTGCCCACGGGGAGCTGGCTAGGAATTTTAATGTTTTTCTTGTTCCCGGCCCGGTAAAAAACCCTTCAGGGAAAAGTATCAGTGTGATTTATGATNATTCGGGAAAAGAAATCGGGAAGCAGGTCGAAGTCGGGAGTAAAAACGGGGGGGATATTAATATTTTTCCCACTGAATTGGGCAACCTGGCCCTATCCCTGGGTAAGGATGTTTATACTCCCGAATACGGTAGGGTTCTTGCCGGGATGGGTGCGGATATCCTTTTAGCCCCATTAACTGATCGGAAAAAACTGGGTGGGTGGCGTTGGGAATTGTCTGGTTTGTGGAGAGAAGTCCAGCAAAACCAGTTCTGGGGAGTTGAGGCGGGATGTGAAGCCCGTCCCGGAGCAGTTTTTGCCCCCTGTGAAGCCACAAAAGATAGGACTGGCATACTTAAAAAAGGATGGGGTTCTATAAGGGCTTCTCTAGAAGAGAGAAAAAGGGAAGAAGCCCGGGAAATTTTTCCTGTTGGTTCCCAGCTAAGCCACCCCACGATAGAGAATTTCTTAGAAAAGTTATCCGGAGGTGGTCAATGATGTTGCCTCTGGTTAAAGCCCTTATGCAGTGGAAAACCAGGCCAGGTGTAATTAAAAAAGCTCTTGCAGACAAGAAATTTCCTGTCTGTCCTCCTCCCCCTGGTTCAGAGGGATTGAGAGTTGCCTGCGCTCAAATGGAATTAATATCTGCTCGAAATATCAGCGAGTATGTTGACTGGCTCTATCAACCCCTTCTGGAAGCAGTGAAAAGGGGAAATCAGCTTTTTCTTTATCCAGAATATGTAACGCTGCCTCTTTTAGGGTTGCTTCCGGTAGTTGATGAAGAAGATGGAAAGAAAATTGATCCAGGGGAAGTTTTTCGATTTGTGGCCCCCTTTTTAAGCCAGGTCTACCACAAAGTTTTTAGCGGACTTGCCCGGGAAGCCGGGATATATATAGCTGCGGGAAGCATGTTTGCTGTCCAAAAAGAAAAATTGTATAATACAGCTCACCTGTTTGACCCGGAAGGGAATTTGATTCTGACCCAAAGGAAAATGAACCTGGTTCCACTGGAGAGCCAATGGGGGGTTGAAACCGGTTCGGAGCTGGAGGTAGTTGAAATTGATGGCGGGTGGCGACTGGCAATGCCGGTTTGTATGGATGCAACTTACTTTGAAATTTTTCGGCTGGCGGGAGCCCGGGGAGCCCATCTGGTCCTGGTCCCAATTGCCGATATTAATCCCGATTACAGTGAGCACATGGCTTTACGGGGTGTCTGGGCCCGGGTCCAGGAGGAACCGGTTTTTGGAATTAAAAGTGCTCTTGTTGGAAATTTTTTCGGTTTTAAGTTTACCGGGAAAGCAGGGATTTATGCTCCCGGAGAGATTACTTCTGATGGGGAGGGAGTAATTGCCGAATCCCAAAACCCAGAACAGGGAAATCTGGTGCAGGCCAAACTTTGCCGGTCTTTACTGGAAAAAGCTCGGGCCAAAAAGCTCTCTCCTCCCGGAGAACTATACCGGGACTACCTGGCAGAAAGTTATGAAAACCTTCTTAAAAGGAAATAAAGTGAAGTGAAAACTGCATAATACCAAAAAGAGCCCGCTAATTTTAATAAACGGGCTTTTTTGCTCTAATATAGGTTTTGCAAGCCTGGGTAAAAACAATTAAAATAAAAGACAAAGAAAGTCAAAGTCAAAGGAGGGGCTGGTCTTGGATACCCTGGTAACCAGGATTGAATACTATCTGAAAAAGATGCTGGAAAAACAGGGTCGACTCCGCATTCAGAGGAATGAAGTGGCGGCCCGCTTTGATTGTGCACCCTCCCAGGTTAGCTACGTTTTGCAAACCAGGTTTTCCCTGGACCGGGGCTACCTGGTCCAGAGCCAGCGAGGTGGTGGGGGTTACGTGGAGATTGTAGAAATTCCCCGCGAAAAAAGGAAAGAATACCTCTCTCGTTTGCATAGCTCTCTTGGAAGCGGCATAACTCAACAGGAAGCACTGGATATTTTACACCGTCTGGAGAGGGATAAGCTTTTAACCAGGAGAGAATGCCTCCTTTTACAGAATATAGTCAGGAGAGATATCCTGGATATTTCTCTTCCCCGCCGGGACATTTTACGTGGTAAAATTTTGAAAAGTGTTATTGAAAGCCTTTACTGGAACTTACACAAGGAGGGTTGAGTCATGCTTTGCCAGGAATGCGAAAAGAATAAAGCGACTGTTCACCTGACCAAGATAGTCAACAATCAAAAAACTGAAGTTTATCTCTGCCAGGATTGCGCCCAGAAAAAAGGAGAATTTAGCTTTGCCGATGATCCCCTCTCCCTGCATAATTTTTTAACCGGGTTTTTGGGCGGGGAGTACCCCCAACAAAAAACTCCTGAAGGAGGGCTGGTTGGAGTTTCGGATTGTCCGAATTGCGGGCTCTCCTATAGTGAATTCCGGGAAAAAGGCCGCCTGGGCTGTGCAGTGTGTTTTGATAATTTTGAAGAACAGGTAACTCCCCTGATTAAAAGGATCCACGGTCGCGAGGAACACCGGGGCAAGGTGCCTGCTCGGACCGGCGGTTTAATACGGAAAAAACGTGAAATTGAGAAAAAGCGCCAGGAGATGGAAAAGGCTGTCCGGCAGGAAAACTTCGAAGAAGCTGCTCGGATCAGAGATGAGATAAAGAAACTGGAGAAGGAATTGGAGGGGTGAGGAAAGATGTCCCTGGATAAAAAATTTCAAACAGAACAGAGCAAATGGATGCAGGGTAAGGGTCCGATGAACGATGTTGTAATTTCCAGCCGGGCCAGGTTGGCTCGCAATCTTGCCGATTATTCTTTCCCCAGCCGTGAGGATGCAAAACAACTCCACCAGGTCAGAGAAAAGGTTAAACAGGTCCTGGAAGATTTACAGTATAAGCTGGATTTTCTGCAGATGGAAGATCTTTCTGAACTGGAAAAAAGAGCCCTGGTGGAAAGACACCTGATCAGTATTAATCACGCTTCCCAGGGCCCTGAAAAAGGACTTGCTATAGATAAAGACCAGATGATAAGTATTATGGTCAATGAAGAAGACCACCTCAGGATTCAGGTCCTTTACCCGGGAATGCAGTTGCAGGATGCCCTGCGCCTGGCCGAAGAAGTTGATGATGCCCTGGAGAAAAAACTGGAATATGCCTTCCAGGAGAAGTGGGGCTACCTTTCCTGCTGTCCAACAAATTTAGGAACAGGACTCCGGGTTTCAGTAATGGTTCATCTGCCGGGATTAGCACTGGCAGGAAACCTCAAGCAGACCCTGCAGCTGGTTACCCGCCTGGGTTTAGCCGTGCGAGGTCTTTATGGGGAAGGAAGCGAATCGGCAGGTAATATATTTCAGCTTTCCAATCAAACAAGCCTGGGCTTAAAGGAAGAGGAGATAATAGACAATATCTCTGGAGTAATTGGCCAGGTAGTGGAGCGAGAAAGAAAGGCCAGACAGTATCTATTGCGGGAAAGAGAAGTGGAGATAAAAGACAGGGTCTGGAGGGCTTACGGTACTCTGGCTTATGCCCAGAAAATAACAAGTGAAGAGGCAGTTTCCCTTTTATCCGATTTAAAACTCGGTATCGACCTGGAAATAATTAAAGAGATAGATCCGGCGATTTTAAGCCAGTTGATGGTTTTGATCCGCCCCGCCACTCTGCAGAGAATAAATAACAGGGAACTGGATGAAATTGAAAGAGATATCAAGAGGGCGGAATTAATTAAGAAGAAGCTTGATGGAGGTGTCCAAAATGTTCGGTAGATATACAGAGAGAGCCCAGAAAGTGCTAATGTTGGCGGAGAAAGAAGCCAGACGCTTAAACCATAATTATATAGGGACTGAGCACCTGCTTTTGGGATTGATCCAGGAGGGGCAGGGAGTAGCAGCGAAAGCCCTGCGGTCCATAGGCATCAACCTGGACCAGGTCCGCCAGAGCGTGGAAAGGTATGTGGGGGAAATGGAAGCAGGGCAGAATCCCGAGATTACCCTAACCCCCCGTTCCAAGAAAGTCTTGAATCTGGCCCTGGATGAAGCCCGCCAGTTAAACCACAATTATATAGGAACTGAACATCTTCTCCTGGGACTAATCAGGGAAGGTGAAGGAGTTGCAGCCAGAGTTTTAACCGAACTGGGAGCAGACCTGGAAACCCTGCGTAATGAAGTAATGAGCCACCTGGGGGGAGTTTCGGGAGAACAACCTGCCCGGAGCCAGGCCAAAACCAATACCCCTACCCTGGATGAATTTAGCCGGGACCTCACCCAGCAAGCCCGGGACAATAAATTGGACCCGGTAATAGGTCGTTCCCGCGAGATCGAGCGGGTTATCCAGATATTGAGTCGGCGAACCAAAAATAACCCTGTTTTAATTGGGGAACCTGGAGTAGGGAAAACCGCAATAGCCGAAGGCCTTGCCCAGAGAATTGTGGAAGGAAATGCTCCAGAAATTCTCCTGAACAAGAGGGTGATTCTGCTGGACCTGAGTGCCATAGTTGCCGGTTCCAAGTATCGGGGTGAATTTGAAAAGAGAATGAAGTCCGTAATGGAGGAAATCCGCCAGGCCGGAGACGTTGTATTATTTATCGATGAGCTGCATACCCTTGTTGGCGCGGGAGCTGCAGAGGGAGCAATAGATGCAGCCAACATTTTAAAACCGGCCCTGGCTCGAGGAGAACTGCAGTGTATTGGAGCGACAACCCTTGATGAATACCGCAAGTATATTGAAAAGGATTCCGCCCTGGAAAGGCGCTTCCAGTCAATACTCGTGGAGGAATCGACCCCTGAAGAAACAAAGAAAATCCTGGAAGGATTGAGAGATAACTACGAAGCCCACCACCGGGTAAAAATACTGGACTCTGCCATTGAAGCTGCAGTAAATCTTTCCCACCGTTATATCACAGCCCGTTATCTTCCCGACAAAGCAATTGACCTGATTGACGAGGCCGGTTCCAAGGTGAGGCTCAAAAAGAACACCAGGCCTCCGGAAATAAAGAGCCTGAATGAAGAACTGGAAAAAGTCGAACATGAAAAGGAAGAAGCAATTCGCGCCCAGGAGTTTGAAAAAGCTGCTCAACTCCGGGACCAGGAGAGAAAACTAAAAGAAGAACTGGAAGAAAAGAAAGAAGCCTGGAACAAACAAAAAGGCCGGGATGAATTAACCGTTGACGAAGATGATATTGCCCAGATTGTCTCCCAGTGGACGGGTATTCCGGTAACCAAACTCGCCAGCGAAGAAACCCAGAAACTGCTTCACCTGGAAGATGAGCTGCACAAGAGAGTAATCGGCCAGGATGAGGCAGTCACAGCGGTTTCGCGTGCTGTCCGGCGGGCCAGAGCAGGTTTAAAAGACCCGGGCCGCCCCATCGGTTCATTTATCTTCTTAGGGCCCACAGGTGTAGGTAAAACCGAACTGGCCAGGGCTCTGGCTGAAGCGCTTTTCAATGACGAAGATGCCCTGATTCGGATTGATATGTCCGAATATATGGAAAAACATGCTGTATCCCGCCTCGTTGGTTCTCCTCCGGGTTATGTAGGGCACGAAGAAGGGGGGCAACTAACTGAAAAGGTAAGAAGGCGTCCTTTCTCGGTGGTTCTGTTTGATGAAATTGAGAAGGCTCACCCGGATGTGTTCAATATCCTGCTGCAGATTCTCGAGGATGGAAACCTGACTGATACCCACGGAAGAAGGGTTGACTTTAAAAATACTGTAGTAATTATGACCTCAAACGTTGGAGCAACCCTTATTGAAAAACAGGGGGGACTTGGGTTCCAGCCTGCTGATGTAGAAGAAGACGAAAAACAACTTTACGAAAAAATGAAAGAAAAGGTCACCAGCGAACTTCGCCGGACCTTCCGGCCTGAATTCCTGAATCGGGTTGACGAAAGCATTGTTTTCCATGCCCTGAACCAAAAGCACATCGAGCAAATAGTGGACCTGATGCTGGAAGAACTCCAGGAACGTTTGAGCGAGCAAAAATTAAAACTGGAGGTAACTCCTGAGGCCAAGGGACACCTGGCTAAAGAAGGATTTGACAGGCAGTTTGGAGCCCGGCCTCTGAGGAGAACTATTCAGCGGTTAATTGAGCATCCCCTGGCAGACAAAGTTCTGGGTGGAGAATTCCAGCCAGGAGAAACAATCAAGGTAAAAATCGATGATGGTAAGATTAATTTTGATAAAAATAGTGCCTAGATCTTGTAAGAGGGCGAAAAACTTGCTATAATGGAGAAGGACGAGAATATCGGGAGGCCCTCAATGAAAAAGGGAAAAAATAGCTTTGTATGTAAGGAGTGTGGCTACAAGAGTATTAAGTGGCTGGGGCAGTGCAGTTCCTGCGGAGAATGGAACTCCTTTGTATCTACCAGTGAACTTTCTGGTCCTGTTAGCCAACCTAAATCAATAGATGAAATAACCGGGGCCCGCGAAGAACGCCTCCCCTCCAGTATCGGAGAACTTGACCGTGTTCTGGGGGGAGGCCTGGTCCCCGGTTCTCTAATTTTAGTGGGAGGAGATCCGGGAATCGGCAAGTCAACCCTGCTTTTACAGGTAGCAGGGAGAATGACTTCGAATGGCCCGGTTCTTTATGTTTCGGGAGAAGAATCCCTGGGCCAGTTAAAATTAAGGGCCCAGAGGTTAAGTATTTCTGGAAATACCCTTAAGGTTCTTTCCCTTACCGACCTGGGGGCTCTTGATCAAATATTGCAGGACCTGGAACCGGGGATGGTTATTATTGATTCAATTCAAACGATGTCTTTTCCCCATATAGATTCCATGCCCGGAAGCGTTAGTCAAATCAGGGAAGTAGGCTCTTATTTCCTCCGTTATTCGAAAGAAAATGATGTTCCTGTTTTTCTTGTTGGTCATGTAACCAAAGATGGTTCCCTGGCCGGGCCGAAAATTTTGGAACACCTGGTTGACTGCGTCCTTTATTTCGAGGGAGATCAGCATTATTCCTTTCGGATTTTACGCAGCACGAAAAATCGCTTTGGCTCTGTTAATGAGGTGGGAGTTTTCCGCATGGAAAATGCTGGTTTGCTTGAGGTAGCAAATCCTTCCTCGATTTTTATTGAAGAAAGGCCAAAGCAGGCTCCCGGAAGCGCAATTTTCCCTTCCATGGAGGGTAGCAGGCCGATAATGGTTGAGGTCCAGGCCCTGCTCTCACCGACTACTTTTGGACAACCGCAGAGGATGACGGCAGGGGTTGACCACAGGAGGGTTTCCATGCTGATGGCTGTCCTGGAAAAAAGGGCAGGGCTGGAAATAGGGTGGCAGGATGTTTATGTGAATGTCGCCGGAGGGATCCGGCTGAGCGAACCCGCTGCTGACCTTGCGGTTCTTGCTGCCATGGGCAGTTCTTTTTTGGAAAAGCCCATTCCCGATGACGTTATTCTTTGTGGGGAGATTGGATTAACCGGCGAATTGAGAGGGGTTCCCCGCCTGGGGGAAAGATTACGTGAAGCAGAAAAAATGGGCCTGAGCAGAGCATTGTTACCTGCCAAGGCCCGGGTTGAAACCGGTATGGAAGTTGTCCCCCTGGCTTCAGTCCAGGAGTTGATCCAGTATCTTTTTGCTGAATAAATTTTAGGGAGGTGCGTATTTTTGGATGAAAGGGGCATTGCCAATAAAGCCTTTTTGCCAATATTAAAACTGGTTGCCCCGGGGACTCCTTTGCGAGAAGGGTTAGAGAATATTCTGCGGGCCAAAACCGGTGCTCTTATTGCACTGGGTGACAGTGAAGAGCTTTTGGGTATTGTTGACGGGGGCTTTAACATAAATTGCGAATTAACCCCAGCCCGAATTTACGAACTGGCCAAAATGGATGGTGCCATTCTTTTAAGCAAGGACGGGACCCGGATTCTGGTGGCAAATGCTCACCTGGTTCCTGACCCATCTCTGCCTACTGATCAAACCGGCACCCGGCACAGGACTGCGGAGAGGGTTAGCAAGCAAACCAGGGACCTTGTTATTTCCATTTCCCAGAGGCGGGATATAATTTCCCTTTTTTACGGTGAAGAACACTACATTCTGGAAGACATAAGGGTGATCCTTACCAAGGCCAATCAGGCCCTGCAGACTCTGGAAAAGTACCGCAATGTACTTGATCAGACAATTACCAACCTCAGCGCCCTTGAATTTGAAGATATGGTTACGGTTTCTGACGTTGTGCTCGTAGTTCAGCGCGCTGAAATGGTCCTTGATATCCAGAGAGAAATCGAGAGATATGTAAATGAGTTAGGTGATGAAGGTCGTTTAATAAGGATGCAGCTGGATGAGCTGGTTGCCAATGTCTGGGAAGAAACACTTATGATTATCCGAGATTACGGAATGGACGAAGAAGGAAACGAACCCGTGGATGCCGAAAGTATTCTTAATGAGCTCCTTGAATGGACCAGTGAGGATCTGGTTAATATGCCCAATATCAGTAAGATTCTTGGGCACGGTGGAAACATTTCCTCGCTGGAGAACCCTGTTTCTCCCAGGGGTTACCGTCTCCTGAGGAAAATACCGCGCCTACCGCTCCCGGTAATAGAAAACCTCATCCAGGAGTTTGGTAGATTCCAGACCGTTTTAGGGGCCAGTATCGAAAAACTGGATGAGGTTGATGGTATTGGTGAAGTCCGGGCCAAAGCCATAAAAGATGGCCTGCACCGGCTTAAAGAACAGGTCTTTTTGGACCGGCAAATTTAGCGAAGATTAAAAATGCCCAGAGTGGACATTCGGTTTAATTCTTTCTCCATTATTTCAGAAAGATTTAAGTTCAAAACATCACAAAGGGCCGCGAGATAAAAGAGAGTTTTCCCAATCTCGTCCTCCAAAACTTCGCAACAATCTTCGCAAAGCCGTCCCGACAGGTGATTATCCATATACTCTTTCATCTGGGTGAAGCTAATATCATCTGGCATTTGCTGTTTTTCAGCACTCACCTTTAAACAGCCGCAGCTGGTGATTGATTTAACTACTGCTCGGTTGGTTCTGCTTGATGCTTCCTGTAGCTTGGAAATAATGTCCAAAACGCTCTGATGGCGGATAAGATACTGGGAAACAATGTCCTGGAAGCGACAACATAGCTCTTCCCTGGCAGTTTGATCCTTGGGATCTGTCATTCTGATCTCCTCCTCGGGACGAATTAACTTTCTAATATCAATTATAGTCATTCCTTCGTTGCTTTGTCAAGTTAGCGGCTCGTTTGACCCCCGGGTGGGTTAGTGTTATAATTATTAAGTATGATTTTTATGGAGGGGTTTTCCATGTTTGAAGTTGGGGATAAGGTTGTCTACCCCATGCACGGGGCCGGGACAATAACTGCGATAGAAGAAAAAGAATTTTTGGGTAAAACGAAAAGATATTATATCATGGAGATGCCCCTTGGTGATATGCGGGTTATGGTTCCCATGGATAAAGTGGATTCACTCGGCTTGCGATATATTATTTCTGCCGAAGAAGCCCGGGAAGTTCTGCGGGAACTCTGCCACGACCATGAGCAGGGAAGTAAAAACTGGAACCGCCGCTATAGGGCTAATGTTGATAAGATTAAAACAGGAGATATATTTGCAGTAGGAGAAGTGGTCCGCAGTTTGAGCAGGAGAGAAATGGAAAAAGGCCTCTCTACAGGGGAAAAAAAGCTTTTAAGCAACGCGCGGCAGATTCTGGTTAGTGAACTTGTTCTTGCCCAGGAATCCTCTGAAGAAGATGTCCTCGAAGAACTTGAAAAAATATTTGCTCTGGACTAAAAAAGGGCCTCAGTTTTTTCTGGCTTTTTTTTATCCATTTGACCAAAGAAAAGAGATTTGAAAAGAATTTAAATCAATAAATTTTTGGACTGCCTGTCCTCAAAAGGAGGATTACCGCTAATGATTGGAAGGAGGTGAGGGCGAATTGAAAGTCCTCAGGGCAATTTTCCGCCTGGTTTCTGCTCTTGTTGGAGCAAGTATCGGGCATCAGGTTTCCCTGATTTTTGCACCACCAGGAGAAGATGTCCTTTGGGCGCTGGCGGGAATTGAAATCGGAAACATTCAGGTTTTTGGTATCATTTTGGGAGCATTGGTTGGTTTTATTATTTTCCCCCTTGGGGCGGAGCAAATTGTTAAAAGCCTTTTGCGCCTTGAAAAACACCTAGCTAAACTTCCTTCCCAGGAAATTGTGGCTGGTTCACTTGGACTAATAATTGGTTTATTAATAGGTTTATTAATAGTTTTTTCCTTTCCAATCGATGCTATTCCCACTTTTGGCATATATATTAGGTTATTTATTAATTTATTCACCGTTTACCTCGGGGTAAGTCTGGCCTTAAGGAAAAAGGAAGAAATAGCCGCTTTTTTTCGGCGGGTTCCTTCTCCCACGGTTCGCAAAACTGCCGAAAAAGAAGAGAGTTTCCCTCCAAAAATCCTCGATACAAGCGTAATAATTGATGGGCGGATTGCGGATATTTGCCGGAGCGGTTTCCTGGAGGGAACCCTGGTTATTCCTGAATTTGTTCTGGAAGAACTCCGCCATATTGCAGATTCCTCTGATTTGCTCAAGAGAAACAGGGGGCGGCGGGGCCTGGATATTTTGAACCGGATTCAAAAGGACCTTGATGTCAAAGTAGAAATAATCGGTAAAGATTTTGAAGATTTAAGTGAAGTTGACAGCAAACTGGTTAGGCTGGCCCAGAGCACTGGAGGGAAAATTCTTACCAATGACTTTAACCTCAACAAAGTTGCTGAACTTCAAGGAGTTGCAGTCCTGAATATTAATGAACTTGCCAATGCTGTGAAACCTGTTGTTCTTCCCGGTGAAGAAATGATGGTAAAAGTGGTTAAAGAAGGAAAAGAACAGGGACAGGGTGTTGCTTACCTTGATGACGGAACCATGATTGTTGTGGATGAAGGGAAGAAATATATTAATGAAGAACTGGAAGTTCTGGTAACCAGTATTCTCCAGACCGCAGCGGGTCGGATGATTTTCGCAAAACCCAAAAAGGACCATCTTGTGGAAAGGACCGTAAATCAATGAAAGCTGCGGTAATTATCGCTGCTGCTGGAAAAGGGCAGCGGATGGGTTGCAAAAAACAATATTTATCAATAAAGGGCACGCCGATGCTGATCAGGGCCACTCAGCCCTTCACCGGATTGCCCTTTATTTCCCAGATAATAATATGTGTTCCCCGGGAAGATAAAGGGTGGGTGGAGCGAGAACTCCTTCCTCCCTTTTCTTTGCATCCAGCACCGGTGATCGTGGCCGGCGGGGAGACCAGGCAGGAAACCATTGCCCTGGCTCTGCAAGAACTGGACTCCGAGATTGATATTGTTCTAATCCATGACGGAGCCCGGCCGGATATATCAGAGCAGCTTGTACGAAAGGTTTACTCTGAAACAGGGGAAAAAGGCGCTGTGATTCCCGGAGTTCCGGCCCGGGATACGGTAAAAGTTATAAGCAGGGAAAAAAGAGTAGAAAAAACTCTGGACAGGGAAAGGCTTCGTCTTATCCAGACTCCCCAGGGTTTCCAAAAAAAACTGCTCATCGAGGCCTATAAAAAAGCAAAGGAATTTGGTTGGGAAGTAACTGATGATGCTGCAATAATGGAAAAAGCCGGCCATTCCGTTTTTATAATTCCCGGAGAGGAGAGGAATATTAAGGTGACCACCAGAGATGACCTCGACCTTTTCTTTCCCCGTGAGGAAGCGCGAACCGGGCTGGGAGTCGATATTCACCCCCTGGTCTTGGGTCGAAAATTAATACTCGGGGGGGTGTTGCTCCCGGGAGAAAAAGGATGTGGGGCTCACTCAGATGGAGATGTCCTCGTCCATGCTCTGATGGATGCTCTTTTGGGTGCCGCAGGACTCCCAGATATTGGCCATTTTTTCCCGGACACCGAGGAAAAATACCGGGGCGCAGACAGTATTAAACTTCTTGGGGAAGTTGCTGTGATTTTAAAAGAACAGGGCTGGCGTTTAAACAACGCGGATTGCACAGTCATTTTGGAAAAACCCAAAATTGCTCCGTATATTCAGAATATGAAGGAAAATATCGCTAAAACCCTGGGAGTTCCTACCCCAAGGATTGGAGTAAAGGCAACAACGGCAGAAAAACTTGGTTTTATCGGGAGGGGTGAGGGAGTTTTAGCCCAGGTAGTAGTTACAATTAATCGTGACGCGAAAGAGGGAGGTAATTCTGGTGAATGTGAGAGTTAGGTTTGCCCCAAGCCCGACGGGAGAAATTCATATCGGTAACATAAGAACGGCTATTTTCAACTGGTTGTATGCCCGGAAGGAAGAGGGAACTTTTATACTTAGAATTGAGGACACGGACAGGGAACGCTCTACCGAGGAATTCAAGGAGATTATTTTTCGAGAGCTTAAGTGGCTGGGCCTTGATGTAGATGAAGGTGTTGGCGCTGGAGGCGGTTATGGCCCCTATCAGCAGATGGAGAGACTGGAAATATACCGGGAGTATGCCCGAATTCTGGAACAGAAAGGGCTTGCCTATCCCTGTTTTTGTTCCCCCGAAGAACTGGAAACTGAAAGAGAAAAAGCCATGCAGGAAGGCAGGGAATCTCGATACAGTGGAAAGTGCCGTAACCTTTCTCCTGAAAAAAGAGCCAGAGCCCGGGAACAGAAAACTCCTGAAGCTCTCCGTTTTTTAAACAGGTTTGAGGGTCCGGTTAGTTTCCCGGATATTATTCGGGGAGAGATTTCCTTTGAAGCTGAAACCCTGGATGATTTTGTCCTGATGAAATCAGATGGTTCGCCCACCTATAATTTCGCCTGTGTTATTGACGATTATACCATGGAGATTTCCCACGTAATTCGGGGAGAAGATCATATTTCCAATACACCAAAGCAAATCCTTTTATATAAGGGTCTGGGCTGGGAGTTGCCTGAATTTGCCCATTTACCCCTTATCCTGGATAAGGACCGCAGGAGAATGAAGAAAAGGTCCGGAGAAGCAGAAGTTTTTATCAGTCGTTACAGAGATATGGGCTATCTTCCTGATGCGATGCTGAATTATCTGGCTCTTCTGGGCTGGTCTGACCAGAGCGGGGAAGAAGTTCTCACCAGGGAAGAGTTAATCGCCGGTTTTTCGTTGGAAAGAATAAAGCACAGCGGAGCTATTTTTGATCGGGAAAAACTGGACTGGATGAATGGTGTATATATAAGGAAGTTAAATCTGGAAGGCTTGAGGGAAAAAGCGGTGCCTTTTTTCAGGAAGAAAGGTATTGAGCTTTTTGGGGAAAAAATGGATTATCTTCTCCTGGCTCTGCAGGAAAAGGTTTCGACCCTTGAGGAAATGGGGGCAATGGCTGCTGATTTTACCGGAGACCTGGAATACGAGAACAGGGAAAAAGCAAAGGAAATTTTCAGCCAGGACCGCGTGGATGAAGTTCTTAAAGCCCTGCAGGTAAAGCTTAAAGGGAAAAAAGAAGTTCCCCCCGAGGAAGGAAAAGGTTTCCTCAAGGAAATAGGAAAAGAACTGGGAGTTAAGGGAAAACTTGTTTTCCAGCCGGTCCGCTGGGCCCTTACAGGTAAAGGTTCTGGCCCGGATTTGAATTTTATTATGGCCTTTTTAGGGCCGGAGGAAGCAGTTAGCCGCCTGGGAAAAGCTCTTGAATTGAGAGAGGATTGATTATAATGAGTACCTATTCCCAGATGCACGTTGAAATCCTGAGCCACACCCCTGACCCGGAAAGGGTAGTCGCCCTGGCCGCCCGCCTCTGTTATTCTCCTTTGAGCGGCGAACAATTAAAGGCTGCCCTGACTCCAGAAAAAGTAGAAAGTTTACTGGAAAAGGTTTTGGGGATGGGCCATTTTTCCGTCCTCGAACATGTCTCTTTCACCTTCCTTATTGAAGGGATATCCCGTGTAACCACTCATCAACTGGTCCGACACCGCATCGGTTGTTCCTACTCGCAAAAATCGCAACGTTATGTCCGGGAAACTGAACCCGAATTTGTTGTGCCCCCAAAAATTGAGAAAGATCCGGTAAAAAGTGAAGAGTTTTTAAAAACCTGCCGGGAAGCTTTCTCAACGTATTGTGATCTTGTTGACCGGGGAGTTCATCAGGAGGAAGCCCGCTACCTTCTTCCCCAGGCTCTGGAAAGTAAAATTGTAGTGACAATGAATGGAAGAGCATTACACCATTTCTTTTCCCTGCGCTGCTGTACCAGGGCCCAGGGAGAAATCAGGACCATGGCCCGGAAAATGTTGAAACTGGTTAAAGAAAAAGCACCCCTCCTTTTTGAGACTGCGGGAGCAGCATGCGAGAGAGGGCCCTGCCCCGAAGGAGATAAATCCTGCGGGCGGTGGCGGAAGAAAGGTGAAGTTAATGGAAACCATTAGTGGGAGAAACCCGGTCCTTGAAGCTTTAAGATCGGGTCGGGAAATTAAAGAGATATTTATCCTCCGCGATGGCCGGGGGCCGGCGGTTGAAGAAATTAAAAGAATGGCGGCCCGAAAGAGAATAACTCTGCAGGAGGTTGACCGGAGAAAACTTGATCAGATGGCTACAGGAAACCATCAAGGAGTTCTTGCCCGGGTCAGGCCCCGTTCCCCCTGGAAGATGGAGGATATATTAAATAAGGAAGATTTAAGTTTGATTATTGCCCTGGACCAGATTCAGGATCCGCAAAATTTAGGAGCAATTATTCGCTCAGCCGCATTTATGGGAGTCGATGGAATTTTATCCCCTAAGGACAGGTCTGCTCCTCTGACTGAAACTGTACAAAGGGCCAGCTCCGGCGGGTTGGAGTGGGTTCCGGTTGTAGAAATCACCAATCTGGCCCGGACCATTGATGAATTTAAGGATAGGGGTTTCTGGATTACAGCGGGAGATCAAAATGCTAAAACTCAACCCTGGCAGGTGGATTTTACTTATCCAACACTTATTGTTATCGGGAGCGAGGGAAAAGGTGTTCGCCCGCTGGTCAGGAAAAAATGTGACCACTTTATCCGTATCCCGGGAACAGGGAACTTAGAATCCTTAAATGCTTCGGTGGCTACAGGGATAATACTTTATGAGATTATGAGGCAGCGAAAAACGGAGCAGGAATAATGTCTTGACGATTTTTATGCTAATAAGTATAATATAAGGGAGACTTTGGACCGAATTTTTTCTGGGGGGTATATTATTGAAGGGTAATCTGCAGCAGCAGAAGGAAGAAAAGGTTTTATGTTACAGTGAGCGGTGTGATGACGAACTGGTTGAATTCTGTCATCAAGGAGATTCATACGCCCTCGATCATTTAATCCGCAAGTATAAAAACTTTGTTAGAGCTAAATCAAGATCATATTTTTTGATTGGAGCAGACCGAGAAGATATTGTCCAGGAGGGCATGATCGGTTTGTATAAGGCTATCCGAGATTATCGGCCTGATCGCCTTGCTTCTTTTAGGGCCTTCGCCGAATTATGTATTACCCGCCAGATTATTACTGCTATTAAAACTGCAACCCGCCAGAAACACCAGCCATTAAATTCTTATGTTTCATTAAACAAACCAATTTATGATGAAGAATCTGACCGCACCCTTTTAGATGTTCTGCGGGGAAGCAAGTTAACCAATCCAGAAGATTTATTTATTAGCAAAGAAACCTATAGTTTAATTGAAAACAAGATTACCGAAATGCTCAGCGAACTGGAGATGAATGTTCTCCAGGAATACCTTGACGGGAAATCCTATCAGGAAATTGCTGATCATCTCGACCGCCATGTTAAATCGGTGGACAATGCATTGCAGAGAGTTAAAAGGAAGCTGGAAGTTTTTTTGCGCAAACACAATATTTAGGAGCTCAGAACTGATTAATTTACTGCACAATTGTGTAAAAGGAGGAAGAAGAATCTATGGCCAAAGCTAAGTTTGAAAGAAAGAAACCGCACGTTAATGTGGGAACCATCGGACACATCGACCACGGAAAAACCACCCTTACTGCAGCAATTACCCGGACCCTTTCCAGCAAAGGAACCGCAGAATTTCGTTCTTTTGATTCTATTGATAATGCTCCGGAAGAAAGGGAACGGGGTATCACCATTGCGACTGCTCACGTTGAGTATGAAACAGAGAACCGCCACTATGCTCACGTAGACTGTCCCGGTCACGCTGACTATGTAAAGAACATGATTACCGGTGCGGCCCAGATGGACGGTGCAATCCTGGTTGTTTCTGCAGCAGATGGACCAATGCCCCAGACCCGGGAACATATTCTTCTGGCCCGTCAGGTAGGAGTTCCCAATATAGTAGTGTTCCTGAACAAAGCAGACATGGTAGATGATCCCGAGCTGATCGACCTGGTAGAAATGGAAGTAAGGGACCTGCTCAATGAGTATGAATTTCCCGGAGACGAGATACCTGTAGTAGTAGGATCAGCCCTTAAAGCGCTGGAATGCGACTGTGACAGTGAAGAATGTGACGCCTGCGGTCCGATCTATGAACTGATGGCTGCAGTAGACGACTACATTCCGACCCCGGAAAGAGATACTGACAAGCCATTTTTGATGCCGATTGAAGACGTATTCAGCATCACCGGTCGGGGAACGGTAGTAACCGGTCGTATTGAGCGTGGAATAGTAAGGACCGGAGACGAAGTAGAAATCATCGGTATCAAGGATACCAAAAAGACAGTAGTAACCGGAGTAGAAATGTTCCGCAAGCTTCTGGACGAAGGAGAAGCAGGAGACAATGTTGGTTGTCTGCTCCGCGGAGTGGGAAGAGAAGATGTAGAAAGAGGTCAGGTTCTGGCCAAGCCGGGGAGCATAACCCCGCACACCAAGTTTAAGGCCGAGGTATATGTATTGTCCAAGGAAGAGGGAGGACGCCACACTCCGTTTTTCAACGGTTACCGTCCCCAGTTTTACTTCCGGACTACAGACGTAACTGGAGATATTACCCTGCCTGAAGGCGTTGAGATGGTAATGCCTGGTGACAACGTAGAAATGTCAGGAGAACTGATCACCCCCATAGCGATGGAAGAGGGAGTTCGGTTCGCAATCCGCGAAGGCGGCCGTACCGTTGGCGCCGGAGTTGTTACCGAAATATTAGAGTAAAGCAGGGGCCCGTCTTTACGGACGGGCCTTGTTTTTTCCGGTATTGACTTTATTTTAGAATTATGATAAATTTATAAACGCAAAGCAAAAGAAAGGTTTCTGCGATTTTTTTTTTGAGGAGGTGGACAGGGTGCGTGAAATAATTACCCTGGCTTGTACAGAATGCAAACGCAGGAATTACAATACGTCCAAAAATAAAAAGAATATTACCGGCAGGCTTGAAATTAAGAAGTACTGTCGTTTCTGTGGTAAACATACCAGCCACAGGGAAACCAAGTAAGAAATACCCTGAATTGGGGGAGTGAGATTATGGCTAAGCAGAATAAACAAACCCAGCCCAACAAGCAAAATAAGAAAAGTAATTCCAAGCCAAGTTTGTTCGCGCGGGCAAAAAGATTTTTGCGGGAAGTTCGCAATGAACTGCGGAAGGTTAACTGGCCCAACCGTAAAGAACTGATGGCGTACACGGCAGTAGTGCTGGTAACGGTGTTTATTGTGGCCACCTTTATCGGCGTTGTGGATCTAATTTTTTCCAGAATAATTTCTGCCATTATTCTTCGGTAGGAGGTGGGAGAACTGGTTGCCCACGAAGTAAATAGCTCGCAAAGAGCCTGGTATGTTGTTCATACCTATTCCGGCCAGGAAAACAAGGTTAAGGTAAACCTGGAAAAAAGGGTTAAGGCTACGGACATGGAAAACAAAATTTTTAATGTCCTGGTTCCTACAGAGGAAAAGATCGAGATAAAAAAGGGGCAGAAAAAGACTGCCCACAAGAAGATCTTTCCCGGTTATGTCCTGGTGGAGATGATTATGGGTGAAGATTCCTGGTACATTGTCCGCAATACACCTGGCGTGACAGGATTTGTTAGCGCTGGAACCAAGCCGGTTCCTTTGCGGGAAGATGAAATCCAGGATATCATGAAAGAAATGGGAATTGGCAAACCCAAAGTTGACATCGGGTTCTCGCCCGGACAGAATGTCCGCGTTATTGGCGGACCTTTTGCTGATATGATTGGGGTTGTTGATAACATCCTTCCTGAAAAGGGGAAGGTTAAAGTTAAAATTTCCATGTTCGGTCGGGAAACTCCGATTGAACTGGAATACAATCAGATTGAAGAAGTATAAGCTGGAGAGGAGGTGGATAAGAGATGGGTAAGAAGGTAATCGGTTTTGTAAAACTCCAGATTCCCGCCGGAAAGGCGACTCCTGCACCCCCCGTTGGGCCCGCCCTGGGTCAGCATGGAGTAAATATCATGGAATTTTGCAAGGCTTTTAACGCCAAAACAGCCGACAATGCGGGGATGATTATTCCCGTGGAAATAACAATCTTCGGCGATAGATCCTTCACTTTTATTACCAAAACTCCTCCGGCAGCAATCCTGTTGAAAAAAGCAGCAGGCATTGATACTGCTTCTGGAGAACCCAAGACCAATAAGGTTGGGACGGTAAGCCGCAAGGATGTAAAAGAAATCGCTGAGATCAAAATGCCCGACCTCAATACCACCGATATTGAATCGGCTATGCGAATGGTAGCCGGGACAGCGAGAAGTATGGGTCTGGTCGTTAAAGATTAGTGGGAGGATTTTAAAATCCGCTAAAACCACAGGGAGGTATTAATATGGGTAAAAATGGTAAAAAGTATAGGGCCGCACTGGCCGAAGTAGACCGGGACAACTTTTATGATCCCAAAGAAGGTTTAGAAAAAGTAAAAGAACTTGCTTCCGCCAGCTTTGATGAAACTGTCGAATTGGCCTGCAAGCTCGGTGTTAATCCCCGGCATGCAGATCAGCAGGTTCGGGGAGCTGTAGTTCTGCCCCATGGAACCGGAAAAGATATCCGAGTCGTTGTATTCGCTGAGGGAGAGAAGGCCAAAGAAGCAGAAGAAGCCGGAGCCGACGAAGTCGGAGCTGATGATCTGGCCGAAAAAATTCAGGGTGGCTGGATGGACTTTGATGTTGCAATTGCTACCCCTGATATGATGAAAGTTGTCGGTAAACTGGGCCGGGTTTTGGGACCCAAAGGACTTATGCCCAACCCCAAGGTTGGAACTGTAACTTTTGATATCAAGCAGGCCGTCCAGGACGCCAAGGCAGGAAAGGTTGAATACCGGGTAGATAAGACCTCAATAATCCACGTTCCTGTTGGGAAGGTTTCTTTTTCTTATGATCAACTGGCAGATAATTTCCTCGCGGTAATGGAAGCACTGATTAAAGCCCGGCCAGCTGCTGCAAAAGGCCGTTATTTGAGGTCAGTAACCATTTCTTCGACTATGGGACCTGGTATTAAACTTGATCCAGCAAAAGTAACTTCGTTTGTCGAAAAGTAAAAAATTAACAGTTGAATAGTAAGGCTGTAGACAGCGGGTGCCTAGTGGCTTAATCAATAGGCCCGCCGAGGCTGGATTGGATTTCTCAAGGGAAATTCGTGTCCTCCGCTGTCTGCCGGAGGTTTTTTTATTCTCCATTTAAGGAGGTGTTAAGTTGGCCCGAAAGGAAAAGGAACAGAAGGTACAGGAACTTGCTAAAAAAATGGGAAGTGCCCAGAGTTTGATTTTTACCGATTACCGGGGTTTGAATGTTGCTCAAATAAATAAGCTTCGGGATAAACTCCGGGAAGAAGGTATTGAATACCAGGTTGTAAAAAATACTCTGGCCTTACTGGCATCACGTCAGGCTGAAATTGAAAACCTGGAAGAAATCTTAACTGGACCGACTGCAGTTGCTTTTGGTCAGGAGGACCCTGTTGCTCCTGCCAAGGTCTTGAGTGATTTTTCCAAAGACAACAAAGCACTGGAGATTAAAGGTGGTATTCTTTCCGGAAACCTGATAAGCCCGGAAAGAGTTGGGCAGCTGGCTAAGATCCCACCCAGGGAAGAATTGCTGGCCAAGGCATTTGGTAGTATGAAGGCTCCGATTTCTGGATTTGCCTTTGTTCTGGCGGGTATCCCCCGCAAATTCTTATACTGTCTGAATGCGATTAAAGAAGAAAAAGCTGAATAAAATCTGGAGGTGTTTTCATTGAATAAGGAAGAAATTATGAAGGCTATCGAAGAAATGACCGTGTTGGAACTGGCTGAACTGGTAGAAGCTCTGGAAGAGAAATTTGGTGTTAGTGCTGCTGCTCCCGCAGCCGCAGCCGCTCCTGCAGCTGCTGAAGCTGCCGCAGAAGAAGAGCAAACCGAATTTGATGTTGTAATTACTGCTGCTGGCGACAAGAAAATCAACGTTATCAAGGTTGTCCGCGAACTTACCGACCTGGGCCTTAAAGAAGCAAAAGCCCTGGTTGACGAAGCACCCAAGGCTGTTCGTGAAGGCGTTGAAAAGGAAGAAGCTGAAAAAATTAAAGAGAAACTGGAAGAAGCCGGCGCCACTGTTGAGCTCAAGTAAAAAAAGGGGGATTTTCTCCCCCTTTTTTGTTTTCGGGCAGAGAAAATTATTTTTATCCCCAGCAAAAATAGTCGAGTTTATCTTGACACCACCCCTTGGTTATGGTAATATTATTAATTGTCATCAGTAAGGGAGAGCATATTTTCCTTAATCCTGCGGGGGGTGTTTAAGTGACTGCCACAGAACGGGGTCATGTTAGAGAACGCCTTAGTTTCGCTAAAATCACTGAGCAAATGGAAATTCCTTTTTTAATTAAAACTCAGATTGATTCCTATCAGTGGTTTTTAGAAGAAGGCTTAAAGGAGATATTCGATGAAATATCTCCGATCCAAGATTTTTCAGACAACCTTGTTTTAGAATTTACCGATTACAGCCTGGGGGAAACCAAATATTCTGTTGAAGAATGTAAGGACCGTGATGTAACTTACGGAGCGCCCCTTAAGGTTAGAGTGCGCTTGATCAACAAAGAAACTGGCGAGGTTAAAGAACAGGACGTCTTTATGGGTGAGTTCCCGTTAATGACGGAAAAAGGTACCTTTATTATTAACGGCGCGGAGCGAGTGGTTGTAAACCAATTGGTCCGTTCTTCTGGGGTATACTTTAACCAGGAACGAACCAAGGAGGGTAAAGAGCTTTTTACAGCTTCGATTATTCCCAACAGGGGAGCCTGGATCGAGTTTGAGCTGGATAAAAAAGATGTTTTAGCGGTAAGAGTTGACCGAACCAGGAAAACGCCAGCCACAGTTTTGTTCCGAGCCCTCGGGTATAGCACCAACGAAGATTTAGTTGACCTTTTAGGTGACCATGAAGTGGTGCACAATACAATTGAAAAAGATAATACAGAGTCTCAAGAGGAGGCTCTAATTGAGCTGTACAAGAAATTGCGGCCCGGAGAACCTCCTTCTGTAGAAAATGCTCAAACCCTTCTGAATTCACTATTCTTTGACGAGAAAAGATATGACCTGGCACCTGTAGGCCGCTATAAAATGAACAAGAAGTTGAAACTGGATGTTGACGAAAAGACCAGGTGTCTGACCAAAGATGATATAGTTGGAACGGTTATATACCTTATTAATCTGGTTTTGGGTAAAGAAAAGCACCGGATTGATGATATCGACCATCTGGGTAACCGGCGTTTGAAAACTGTCGGCGAGTTATTACAAAATCAATTCAGGATTGGACTTTCTCGAATGGAGAGAGTGGTCAGAGAAAGAATGACCATCCAGGACATTGATGTTATTACTCCTCAGGCCTTGATCAATACCAGGCCAGTTGTTGCATCGATAAAAGAGTTTTTTGGCAGTTCCCAGCTTTCTCAGTTTATGGACCAGACCAACCCAATTGGCGAGTTAACCCATAAGAGGAGATTGTCTGCTCTGGGGCCGGGAGGATTGAGCCGGGAAAGAGCGGGGTTTGAAGTTCGCGACGTTCACCATTCTCACTATGGTCGGATCTGTCCCATTGAAACTCCTGAAGGACCAAATATCGGCCTTATTGGCTATTTTTGCACCTATGCCCAGACTAACAAGTTTGGTTTTATCCAGACTCCTTATAGAAAAGTGGTTGATGGGCAGGTAACTAAGGAGATTGTATTCTTGACTGCGGATGAGGAAGACGAATTTATTGTGGCCCAGGCCAATGAGCCTTTTGATGAGGAAGGGAACCTGCTACATCAGAAAGTTTCCTGCCGTTATCAGGATGAGGTTTTGCAGGTTGCTCCAGAAAAAGTTGAATATATGGACGTCTCACCCAAGCAGATCGTTGGGGTTGCTGCTTCACTGATCCCCTTCTTAGAACACGACGATGGGCCACGTGCATTGATGGGTGCCAACATGCAGCGGCAGGCAGTTCCCCTGCTAAAGGCTGAAGCACCACTCGTTGGAACCGGTGTTGAACACCGCGCCGCAAAAGACTCTGGTGTTTGTATTGTTGCCGAAGCTCCAGGAGTGGTTAAAAAGGTTACTGCTGAAACAATTACTATTGAAGAAAAAAGTGGACAGGAAAGAGTTTATAAACTCAGCAAATTTATGCGCTCCAACCAGGGAAGCTGTTTTAACCACAAGCCAATCGTTAAAAGGGGACAGGAAGTTGACGAAGGGCAGGTTATCGCCGATGGTCCAGCAATGGAGGGAGGCGAACTGGCCCTGGGACGCAATACCCTGATTGCCTTTTTACCTTGGGAAGGCTATAATTACGAGGACGCTGTCCTGATAAGCGAAAGACTGGTAAAAGAAGATGCTTTTACTTCGATTCATATAGAAGAACACGAAGCTGAAGCCAGGGACACCAAACTTGGCCCCGAAGAGATTACCCGGGATATTCCCAACGTTGGTGAAGATGCCCTGAAAGACCTTGATGACCGGGGAATTATCCGGGTTGGAGCCGAAGTGAAGCCGGGAGATATTCTGGTTGGTAAGGTAACCCCGAAAGGGGAAACCGAGTTATCGGCTGAGGAAAGATTACTCCGGGCGATATTTGGAGAAAAAGCTCGGGAGGTCCGCGATACTTCTCTCAAGGTTCCTCATGGAGAATCGGGGATTGTGGTCGAGGTAAAGGTGTTCAGCCGGGAAAACGGAGATGAATTAAAACCCGGAGTTAATGAACTGGTCCGGGTATATATTGCCAAGAAGAGGAAAATTTCTGTTGGTGATAAAATAGCAGGAAGGCACGGGAATAAAGGTGTAATTTCAAGGATTTTGCCCGAGGAAGATATGCCTTTTATGCCTGATGGAACGCCTGTTGAGCTAGTTTTAAATCCCCTGGGAGTTCCTTCCAGGATGAACCTGGGGCAGGTCCTGGAAACACACCTGGGACTTGCAGCAAAAGCCCTGGGAATTCACGTTGAAACTCCCGTATTTAACGGGGCCACAGAAGATGAAATTATGGAGCTTTTAGAAAGAGCCAGTTTTGATAGGGATGGAAAAACTGTTCTATACGATGGAAGGACAGGAAAACCTTTTGATCGCCGGGTAGCTGTAGGACAAATGTATATCCTGAAATTGCATCATCTGGTAGAAGATAAAATCCACGCCCGTTCTACTGGCCCCTACTCCCTGGTAACCCAGCAGCCCCTGGGCGGGAAAGCCCAGTTTGGTGGGCAGAGATTTGGGGAAATGGAAGTTTGGGCTCTGGAAGGTTACGGTGCAGCCTATACTCTGCAGGAAATGCTCACGGTAAAAAGTGATGATGTTGTTGGTCGGGTTAAGACCTATGAAGCTATTGTTAAAGGGGAAAATGTTCCCGAACCGGGAATTCCTGAATCCTTCAAGGTTCTGGTCAAGGAAATGCAGAGTATTGGCCTCGATGCCCGTATCTTCAACGAAGAAGAAAAAGAACTGGATATTGAATTGGAAAACGAGGATATGGATGATGCAGCCCACCGTTTAGGTTTGGATGGTGCCGAGGTAGAACAGGAGGAAAAGGATGAGAAAAGTTAAATTTCTCAAGCCGAGATCCATTATAAGGGGGCGGGATCAGTGTTAGATTTTAATAATTTTGATTCAATAAAAATCGCCCTGGCCTCACCGGAACAGATCCGGGCCTGGTCGAGCGGTGAGGTTAAGAAACCGGAGACCATTAACTACCGAACTCTGAAACCTGAAAAAGAAGGGCTTTTCTGCGAGAAGATTTTTGGTCCACAAAAGGACTGGGAATGCCATTGCGGAAAATACAAGAGAGTTCGTTACAAGGGAGTTGTCTGTGATCGGTGTGGAGTTGAAGTAACCAGATCNAAAGTTCGCCGGGAAAGAATGGGCCATATNGAACTTGCCGCGCCCTGTTCCCACATCTGGTTTTTCAAGGGAATTCCCAGCCGNTTGGGATTGCTTTTAGACATGTCTCCCCGTGCTCTGGAAAAAGTTATCTATTTCGTTTCCTATATAGTTATTGATCCCGGGGAAACTCCCCTGGGAGAAAAACAACTCCTCTCCGAAAGAGAATACCGGGAAGCAGAAAATAAGTACGGCAAAGATTTCCGGGCGGGAATGGGAGCGGAAGCCATAAAAGAAATTCTCCGCAATATGGATATTGAGGGAGATATTAAGGAAATGCGCCAGGAAATCCGGGATGCTTCAGGACAGAGGAGAAAAAGGGCAGTTCGTCGCCTGGAAGTCCTGGAAGGCCTTCGAAAATCCGGTAATCGCCCGGAATGGCTGGTTCTGGATGTGATCCCTGTTATTCCTCCTGATTTAAGGCCAATGGTTCAACTTGACGGGGGAAGATTTGCAACTTCCGACCTCAACGATTTATACCGCCGGGTAATTAACCGCAATAACCGGCTTAAAAGATTATTAGATTTACAAGCCCCAGAAATTATTATTCGGAACGAAAAAAGAATGCTGCAGGAGGCTGTTGANGCCCTGATAGATAATGGGCGGCGGGGTCGACCTGTTACAGGTGCAGGCAACAGGCCTTTAAAATCCCTGAGCGACATGCTTAAAGGAAAGCAAGGTCGTTTCCGCCAGAATCTCCTTGGAAAAAGAGTGGATTATTCTGGCCGGAGTGTTATTGTTGTTGGCCCCGACCTGGAACTCCACCAGTGTGGTTTGCCCAAGGAAATGGCCCTGGAGCTTTTCAAGCCGTTTGTGATGAAACGCCTTGTTGATGAGGGTAAGGCCCATAATATTAAGAGTGCTAAAAAAATGGTAGAAAAAGTTGAAAAAGATGTGTGGGGTATCCTGGAAGATGTTATCAAAGAACACCCTGTATTATTGAACAGGGCTCCTACCCTACACCGCCTGGGAATTCAGGCTTTTGAGCCTGTCCTGGTGGAAGGAAAAGCTATTAAAATTCACCCCTTAGTCTGCACCGCTTATAACGCGGACTTTGACGGTGACCAGATGGCCGTTCACGTCCCACTTTCTGCAGAAGCCCAGGCTGAAGCGCGTCTCCTGATGCTGTCAACTTATAACCTTCTTTCGCCTCAGAATGGAAGAGCAATTGTTGTTCCGACCCAGGATATGGTTTTGGGGGCCTATTACCTGACAATGGCCCGCAAGGGAGCAAAAGGAGAAGGCAAGATCTTTACCGGCCCCAATGAAGTCATCAGGGCTTATGAAGCCCAGAGTATTTCCCTGCATGCCCTGATCAAAGTCCGGGTTAAAGGTGAAATTATTGAAACAACGGCTGGACGGGTAATTTTTAACGATGTTTTACCTGAAGAAATGTCTTTTGTTAACAAAACCTTTGATAAAAAAACTCTTAGTAGTTTGGTCGGAGAATGTTTCCGTAAATCCGGGAACGTAAAAACTGCTGATACTCTGGATAAAATTAAAAAACTTGGATATTCCTATGCAACAAGTTCAGGGATTACCATTGGAATTACCGATGTGGAAACCCCGCTGGCAAAAACAGATATACTTCATCACGCGGATGAAGAAGTTGCCCAGACCGAAGAACACTACCGTCGGGGTTCTATCACACGTAATGAGAGATATAAAAAAGTTATCAGTATCTGGAATAAGGCTAAAGTAGATGTTACTAAAGCAATGAACGAAGAAATGAGCGAGTTTAACTCCATTAACCTGATTACTAAGTCAGGGGCAAGGGGTAATGAATCTCAAACAGCTCAGCTTGCAGGTATGCGGGGTTTAATGGCTGACCCTTCCGGACAGATTATTGACCTCCCCATTAAGGCTAATTTCCGGGAAGGTCTTACGGTGTTAGAATACTTTATCTCCACCCACGGTGCGAGAAAGGGCCTTGCAGATACCGCCTTAAGGACCGCTGACTCGGGCTACCTGACCAGACGTTTGGTTGATGTTTCCCAGGATGTAATTGTCCGGGAAGACGATTGTGGAACGGAAGAAGGAATCTGGGCTGAAACAATTGATACCGAAGAAGATGTAATTGAAGATATCGGAGCCCGAGTTCTGGGCAGGGTTATTGCTCGGGACGTACTTGATCCTCAAACCGGCGAAATCCTCGCTTCGGCAGGCCAATTAATTGAAGAAGCAAAAGCGCAGGAAATTAATGATAAGGGTGTTGAACGTGTCTATATCAGATCGGTTCTGACCTGTCGTTCCCGCTTCGGGGTCTGTCGCAAGTGTTATGGCAGAAACCTGGCAACTGGACGTCCCGTGGATGTTGGAGAGTCAATAGGTATTATCGCGGCCCAGTCAATTGGGGAACCCGGTACTCAGCTTACCATGAGAACTTTCCACACTGGAGGAGTTGCCGGAGATGACATTACCCAGGGTCTGCCCCGGGTTGAAGAACTTTTTGAAGCAAGAACACCTAAAGGGCAGGCAATTATCAGTGAGCTGTCTGGCCAGGTCAAGGTACTCAAGAAAAAAACAAGCAATAGAGTAATAGTAACCAGTGATGACGGCCGCAAAAAAACCTATACTATTCCCTACGGGTCCCAGGTTCGGGTGGAAGATAACCAGTATGTTGAAGCAGGAGATAGAATTACCGGTGGGCCAATCGATCCGCAGGATATTTTGAAAATCAAAGGTTTCCGAGCCGTCCAGCGCTACCTACTTGAAGAGGTTCAGCGGGTTTACCTCTCGCAGGGTGTGGAAATTAACGATAAACATGTCGAAGTTGTGGTTCGCCAGATGCTGCGCAAGGTAAAAGTCAAGGAACCTGGAGACACTGATCTCCTGCCTGGTAGTCTGGTTGATATTTTTGAATTCGAAGAAGCAAACAAGGCCGTTCTGGAGGAAGACCTGGAACCGGCAACAGCCGAACCCGAACTCTTAGGAATCACTAAAGCATCTCTTGCTACTGACAGTTTCCTCTCCGCTGCTTCTTTCCAGGAAACCACTCGAGTGCTTACCGAAGCAGCAATGAAGGGTAGAATAGATCCCCTGTTAGGCCTCAAAGAAAACGTTATTATCGGGCAGTTAATTCCTGCTGGAACTGGAATGCGGCGTTACCGGGATATTGACCTCTCGATTCCCGAAGAAGAGCTTGAAGAAAAAATTGAAGAAATTGAGGAAGAAGTAGAAACACCCGCAGGAGATAGTTGACAGGGTAGGGCAATAATGATAAAATACAAAAGGTGTCTTAAAAGGGGGAATTACGATGATGAGCCAGCTAAGAAAGAAACAGGCAAGAGTAGTTGGCTTTAAGGAAACCCTGAAGGCGATAAAAGCCGGTCAGGCCTTGAAAGTTTACCTGGCTGAGGATGCCGACCAGCATATTAAAGAACAAATCCAAGAAGCCTCTGAACATCAGGAAATTCCTCTGGAGATGGTTGAGAGAAAAACGTTTCTTGGAGAGGCGTGCGGAATTGATGTAGGTTCTGCAACCGCTGCTTTAATCGATACAAGTGAATTCTCCAAATAGACTTTGGAGATGGGCTTAAAAACCCCAGGCAAAGGGAAGACCCTTGGTATGACCCCTCTTGCCCTGCAGGGGGGGTCAATTTTTTGCAAAGGAGGTGGAATTTTTGCCCACAATCAACCAATTAATTCGCAAGGGACGGAAAGCAGGAAGAAAAAAGGAAAAGGCACCGGCCTTACAGGGGTCACCTCAGAAAAGAGGGGTTTGTGTTCGGGTTTCCACGGCAACCCCGAAAAAGCCTAACTCGGCTCTGCGCAAGGTGGCTCGGGTTCGTTTGACCAATGGTTATGAAGTAACTGCATATATTCCTGGAGAAGGACACAATCTGCAGGAACACTCGGTAGTACTGGTTCGCGGAGGGCGAGTTAAGGACCTTCCTGGAGTCCGTTACCATATTGTCCGTGGAGCATTAGATACCGCCGGAGTCGAAGATAGACGGCGTGGTCGTTCCAAGTATGGAACGAAGAGACCCAAAAAATAGTAAGGGGGGGAAAGTATGGCCAGAAAAGGAAGAGCTCCCAAAAGAGAGCGCGAAGCCGATCCCCTGTACAACAATGATCTGATTTCCAAAGCAATTAATTATGTAATGTGGGATGGCAAAAAGCAGCTGGGAGAAAAGATTTTCTATGGTGCTTTAAAAATTATAGAAGAGAAAACCCAGGAAGATCCGGTTGAAGTTTTTGAGACTGCTCTCAAGAATGCAATGCCGGTCCTGGAAGTTCGTTCCCGTCGGGTTGGCGGTTCTACCTACCAGGTTCCTGTAGAGGTTACTCCCAACAGGCGATTTGCCCTGGGACTGCGCTGGATTATCCAGGCTGCCCGCAACAGGGGAGAACGAAGAATGGAAGACAGACTTGCTAATGAAATTATTGATGCCTACCGTGGTGAGGGAACCGCTGTTAAAAAGAAAGAAGACGTGCATAGGATGGCTGAAGCAAACAAGCTGTTTGCGCATTACCGTTGGTAGGGATGAATTAAAGGAGGTTTTGGGCATGTCCCCAGGAAAATTTAAAAAGTTGCGCAATATCGGGATCATGGCCCATATTGATGCAGGAAAAACTACAACTACAGAACGCATCCTTTTCTATACCGGAAAGGTCCATAAAATGGGGGAAGTTCACGATGGAGCTGCAGTTATGGACTGGATGGAACAGGAGCAGGAACGGGGCATTACCATTACCTCGGCTGCAACCACCTGTTTATGGAGAGATTATCAGGTTAACATTATAGATACACCCGGACATGTGGACTTTACTGTTGAAGTAGAAAGGTGCCTGCGGGTCCTTGATGGAGCTATTGCACTTTTCTGCAGTGTTGGCGGTGTTGAGCCACAGTCGGAAACCGTTTGGCGCCAGGCCGATCGCTATAAAATTCCCCGGATTGGGTTTGTTAATAAAATGGATCGGGTTGGAGCTGACTTTTTCGGGACCGTAGATATGATGAGGGAACGCCTTGGTGCAAATGCTATACCCATTCAGATTCCCCTTGGTGAAGAAGATAAGTTTCGNGGAATTATAGACCTGGTCCACATGAAGGCCTTAATGTATTATGACGAAATGGGGAGCAAGTTTGGGTGGGAAGAAATACCTGAAGAATATCAGCTGAAAGCCCAGGAATTCCGAGATAAACTGATTGAAGCAGTGGCTGAAACCGATGATAGCATCATGATGAAGTACCTTGATGAAGCAGAAATTACTGAAGACGAGCTAAAAGCTGCATTACGCAAGGCATCTCTCAATGTTCAGGTAATTCCAGTGCTTTGTGGTTCTTCTTTCAAAAACAAGGGAGTTCAGCCCCTTTTGGATGCGGTAATCGAGTATTTACCTTCTCCCGAAGATGTTCCACCGGTTCGAGGTATTGATCCGGATACCGGGGAAGAATTGATCCGGCATGCTGATGAGGATGAACCTTTTTCCGCCCTGGCTTTCAAGGTAATGACCGATCCCTACGTGGGGAACCTGGTATTTTTCCGGGTTTATTCCGGGACCTTTTCTGCTGGTTCATACGTTTATAACGTAAATACCGGCAAAAAAGAAAGGGTTGGAAGAATTTTGCAGATGCATGCCAATCACCGGGAAGAGAGAAAAGTGGTTCTCCCCGGAGATATCTCTGCAGGGGTTGGTTTGAAAAATACGAGCACAGGCGATACACTCTGTGAACAGAATGACCAGATTTTGCTGGAAACAATGGAATTTCCCGACCCAGTTATCTCTGTAGCTATTGAACCAAAAACCAAAGCGGACCAGGACAAGTTATCTCTTGCTCTCGAGAGGCTGGCCAGCGAGGATCCTACCTTCAAGGTTAAAATTGATGAAGAAACAGGCCAGACCATTATTTCTGGTATGGGAGAACTGCACCTGGAGATTATTGTCGACCGGATGCTCAGGGAGTTCAATGTTGGCGCAAATATAGGTCGTCCACAGGTAGCTTACCGGGAAACTATTAAGGAAGAAGTTCGTGGAGTAGAAGGCAAATTTGTCCGCCAGTCCGGCGGGCGCGGCCAGTATGGCCATGTCAAAATTGATATGGAACCCCTGCCCAGTGGCGAAGGTTTTGTCTTTGAAGACAAGATTGTTGGGGGAACAATTCCCAAAGAATTTATCCCTTCAGTTGAAGCGGGGATGAAGGAAGCCCTGGATACTGGAGTTTACGCTGGCTATCCTATGGTTGATCTCAAAGCAATTCTTGTTGACGGATCCTTTCACGAGGTAGACTCTTCAGAAATGGCGTTTAAAATTGCTGGTTCAATGGCTTTTAAAGAAGCAGCGAAAAAAGCAAGCCCGGTTCTTTTAGAACCAATTATGAAGGTGGAAGTAATTACCCCAGAAGAATACATGGGAGATGTTATGGGTGACCTGAACGGCCGCCGGGGGAGAATCGAAGGGATGACTTCCCGGGCTGCGGCTCGAGTTGTAAAGGCCAATGTTCCACTGGCAGAAATGTTTGGGTATGCGACTGATCTCAGGTCGAAAACCCAGGGGCGGGCAACCTACGTTATGCAATTCTCCCATTATGCTGAAGTTCCGCCCAATATTGCTAAAGATATTATTAAAACTTAATCCAATTTAGCAAGGAGGAGTAAATTTATGGCCAAAGCTAAGTTTGAAAGAAAGAAACCGCACGTTAATGTGGGAACCATCGGACACATCGACCACGGAAAAAC
>SL_3KL_010_SEDDRAFT_10000085_pt1 | contig 57446 bp, 44 predicted proteins | sample SodLakKL_010_SED_2_FD_10381 | JGI IMG/M metagenome (IMG submission 10381)
ATTTAACCGCAGATATGATTATAAAAACCAATTTGAACGACTGCTTAATACCGGCTTACAGTATCGATGGTGCTGATGTTATAGGTTACGGACAGTCATTTCATTTGATTCACGGCTGTTTGGTGACTTCTCAATCCCCTATATCGTCTTCAAAACAAATAACACGCTGTTTGATATGGATATGAACATTCTGGACGAGAACGCGGCGCTGGAAAAAATACGAGCCGCAGACGGGGAGGTTGTCATCAAGAAAGACAGCGGCAGATGGGGCAGAGATATCATTTTTGTGGATCCCTCCAGGGTGGAACCGGAAATGCTGTCACCGAAATACGACATAATCATCCAGAAGGCCTTCAGGCAGCATCCTGATATTGCAGCGGTCTATCCCCGGTCCATAAACACCATCCGGATTACGACATTTCTGGATTTCGACTCCACCGTGAAAGTCAAAAATGTGGTGATGAGGGTCGGAACTGGTGGCAGCAGGACGGATAATTTCAAGACCGGGGGTCAGGTACTGTTTTTTGATGAAGAAGGCAGGGCCGGAGAACACGCCTATTCCGGTATCACCCTTGAGCCGGAAAAGGTGCATCCCGATACCGGTTATGCGTACCGTGACCTCCGGATCACGGCGCTGGACCAGGCAAAAGAGAGGTGCATCCGCAGTCACTACAAATATCCGTACCTGCGCCTGATCGGTTGGGACGTGTTCATCGACGGAGATAACAATCCGCGATTGATCGAGTGGAACGGGAAATACCCCGGTTATTGGCCCATGGAGGCGCTTGTCGGTCCATGGTGGAGCACCGATGAGATAAAAAGGATGACGGGAGGCGGAGTTTGATTTTTTTTCGAGAGATGGCAATTCAGCATTAGAGTAATCAAGAAAATGGTGAAAATATGGCAGATATAATTGATTTCCCGGGAGCGCCCGGCGTCGGAAAGTCCAGGCGGTCATCCACAAATGCTTCGATGATGACAAGTCTGTCACCTTGCAGGGAATCGCCGCACAGGGATATTAAGAATTTCTAATGGGATTGCATCTTGTCCATAATTGTATAAAGATAACAGGATGAGCGATTTTATCTTTTCCAGTGACCGTCGCAGTCCGGGGGATATTGCCGGTACTCTAAAGTCCATCTACCGGGTGGATGCGCCGGAGGTGACGGAATACCACGGCGAGTGGGGGTCGCTTGGCGTGACACGATCGCTTTACCGCGGATTCCAGCCCCTGGAGACCGATACGCACCTGTTTGTGGTCATCGGCGGTCCGGTGCTGCTTTTTGCCGGCAACGGCCATCTGACCGGCGATGATCCGGTAGCCGGGACGCGGCGCGTGATGGAACGATGGCTTTCCGGCAGCATGCGATGGGACGAAGATCTGAGCGGCCCGTTTGCCGTACTCGCGGTAGACAAGCACGCCAGCACGGTCACCTGCATCACAGACCTGATGCTGCTCATCCCGGTGTACCGTTTCCTTGAAAGCGGGCGACTGGTGCTGGGGACGCATCCCGACGCCGTGGCGGTTGCGGCTGGGACGTCGCCCGGCTGTAAAAGTGTATCGACTGGAAACACATCCACCGACACTGAACCAAACAATCCCCGAACCACTGAGGCCGCATCCACCAGTATCAAAACTGTCAGCGATGAACCCACGGAATACGCATCCACCGGAAAGGTAACCACCGACACGGTGTCCATCGCGGATTTTCTGATGAACCATGCGGTCACCTGGCCGTACACATTCTACGATCAGGTGCGGCAGTTGCACCCGGCAGAGAGTCTCAGATACCTGATCGCCGGCGGGAAGGCCCGGCAAAGCGCGGAGGAGATCTACTGGCTGCCGGTGCAGACGGACAGATATGGCACCATGCGCGAGGCCTCCATGGCGCTGCGGGAGGGGGTGGCACGCGATGTAGCAGGCATTACCGGGGGAATGGATAACGTGGCGCAGTTCATAAGCGGCGGTACGGATTCGCGGGTGGTGGCCGGCATGCTGCCTGCAGGACTCAAGCGCGACGGATTCGTTTTTCTGGACAGGATGAACCGGGAGGGCAGGATTGCCGGAAAGGCGGCCCGGTGCTACGGACTCACGTTTATTCCCAAGTACCGGAGCAAAACGCATTATCTGGATATTCTGCCTGAGGCCAGCGATCTGATTGGCAGCGGACAGCAGCACATCCACGCGCACAGCCTCGTTTTCAACAGGCAGTGCACACTGGCGCGCTACCAGGCCGTTTTTGGCGGCTATTCGGCGGATGTCTTCCTGAAAGGCCATTACACCGGTGACAGGTTGGAGAAAGGGTTTTCTCCGTATGAACCCTGTGACGGATCTCTTAAGAAGTTCGGCCTTGGTATGGATATCAGGAGCTTCATTCCTGCCGATATCATGGACCAGGTGGCAACCCGAAGAAAGGATCACCTGGATATGGTACGGCAGTTGCGGGGCGACAGCGCACTGGAGTGGGCCCGATTCTGGCCGGCTTCAGTCAGGATTGCCTTGCCCAACCTGGCCGTTAACCGGCGCCTGTTTCGCTCTTATGAACTGTTTCTTGGCAGCGCCGCTGTAAAAATGTCTGCCGAGGTTCCCTCCGAGTGGAAGCATCACTACGGTTTGTTCCTGCTGGCGTTTCGCCCGTACCTGAAAAAAAGCCGGTGGCTGATGCACCACGACGGCCACTTTCCCTATTTCGGCCATCGTGCCAACCGGGTTCAGACGATGGGTGCGACCGTTTGGAGGTACCGGAAGAAATTGAGAAAACGCGGAGCACAGGTTGTGCATCAGGGACCTTGGGCCAGCTGGAAGGCGGTCCGCGAAACACCCGGGTGGGACTCATGGATCCGCGTGTGCCGCGAGGAGGGAGGTAAAGGGGGAGGCAAAGAGGGATGCAGCGTCGGCCGCCTTCTCACCGTACCCGCGGAACAGATCGCCGGCAACCGGGAAATGTACAGCAAGCAGGTCGTCAACCTTTTCCAGGTGATGTATTTCTTTTCGAAGCGGCGCTGATGGACTGCCTGCACCGGATTTTTACCGACCAGACAAGTTCGTCCTGACAGGCCCGACCAGACAAACTCGTCCAGACAAGTTCGTCCAGACAAGTTCGACCAGAGAGCCCAGTCCGGCACAGCCCGAACCTGCATCCATACCCGGCTCCGCGAAATCAGCTTCCGGATCAGTATCTCGCCGATCCAGACGTTCAACCGCCTTAATTTCTTGATGTCATCCTGAAAACAATTTTGCGAAATATTTTTTGTCTCGAGGAAGCTGCTTCAACGTGTCAAGATAACCGGATAGTTCGATTTCTTTTCTGAGATACTTCCGAAGCATGAAGAAGTAGGCCCTTCTGGACACTTTTTTATTTTGAAAATATTCAAGGGATGCTTTGTAGTAGGCGCTTCTGGACCGCGAGCCTCGATTTTTCATGATGTTTTCATCATGCTTGAAGATGTGAGCAACAGGAATGGAAAAGTTTTCACTGTACATCTTTGCATGGTAGGCAAGCCTTAGCCACAGTTCTGTATCTTGATGTAATCGCAAATGCTCATTGAATAAACCGGACCTTTCAAATGCTGTTTTTTTGATTGTCACAGTATTTGTATTAAACATTCCATGGGTGCCACGTATGATATTCATAAACATATCCTGCGGTTCGACTTTACGCCGGACACCCTTGATTTTTGCGGATCCTTCATTTTTTCCGGTTTGAAAAGGGTCATAAGCAACATCCAGGTCATCATACTTTTCGAATAGTTCAATGGCATGCTTGAAGCGATTTTCAAGATAGATATCATCAGAATCAAGAAAAGCGATTAACTCACCCTTTGCTGATGTGATACCGAGGTTTCGAGACGCACCTGAGCCTTTGTTTGCACCTCCTTCATGCTGGAGGACCCTTACCCGTTTATCTTTTCCTGCAATTTGCTGACAGACCGATAATGTGTCATCTTGAGATCCGTCATCAACGATCAGTAATTCATCGACTTCTTTTTGCATCAAAACAGAATCAACGGCGCGTGATATCATCTCGCTTCTGTTGTAAACAGGTATAACTACTGATATTGTATTTCTTTTTTTGTCCATTTTCCCGCCTTGATAAGCCAATCGTTTTAAAAAGTTGAAGAAAGCAATCCTGAAAAAGGTAATCTATAAAATGAAAATCACCAAAATGGAACAGTATATCATCGCCTGTGACAACCAAGGCAAGCACTGAGAAGTGCACTGGTATGCACCTTGCGTTCCATGTTATGGGGGTAAATCTGTTGTCCGGTTTCAGCGAAAATACTACCTTGTGATTATGATGGCGCAAACGGAATTCAAAGAACTGATTTACAAGGGAGTAGGAGCCCTGGTTTTTCTTGTGGCGATCGGTTTCGGATACCCGGAAAACCTGGTTGCCGGAAGCGCTCCTGAAAACCCGGAGACGGTACTGCCGGCGCGGCCGGCCATCATCAGGACAGGATTGTCGCAGGCAGCCGGTTCACCGGAAATGCCCTTCTGGCTGCACGCCAACCGGGACGGACGCATTCCGCTCTATTCACGCACCAATACGCTGTTTTTCGGCGAATACCACACGGTCTTGCTCCGGAATTCAGAACGGTTCGGCATGGATGCGGGCCTGCAGCTCGATGCCAGGGCCTCCGATGCCGGCAACATGCTCGGGTTCACGCAGCTCTATGTGCACCTGATGACCGTCGGATGGCAGCTGAGCGCGGGCCGGTTCTACGACACCATCGGCCTGAATTCCGGATACCTGACCACCGGCTCCATGCTCATGAGCCGCAACGCACAGCAGCCCTGGAAACTGCGCCTGTCCACACCGGACTTCCTGCCCGTGCCGCTCACCGGCGGGGCGGTCTCGTTCCGGGCGCGCTGGTCCGAGGCTCTGCTCACCGACGACCGTTTTGTGCACCGGGCACGCGTCCACCAGAAATACCTCTACCTGAGGGTCCGTCCGGTCCCGCAGCTGGATCTGATAGCCGGAATCGTCCACAACCTGATGTGGGGCGGCACGCACCCGGACCGCGGCCGGCTCCACACCTCGTTCAACGACTATTTGCGGGATGTGCTCGCCCTGCCCGACGACGCTGCTTCCGGAAACATCACCCCGAAAGGCAACGGCCTGGGTGGATATGATTTCGGGGTGCAGTACCGGGCCGGAAACTGGACGGCAGGCGCCTGGAGACTGTTCTTCATTGAGGACGGTACGGCCATGAACCTGCGCAGCCCGTGGGACGGGGTGTGGGGTGCCTGGCTGGACCTGCACGACCCGCAGCGGCCCCGCCGGCTGGTGCACTACATCACCTACGAGCACATCAACACAAAATGGCAGGACGGTGGCGGCTACAAGGCGATCGGCCGGGCGCGTTTTTACACGCACCGTGTCTGGCGCGACGGCTGGGTGCACCACGGGCAGACGCTCGGCACGCCGCTGATCCTAGTCGATCCGTCCAAAATGGGCACCGAAGAGCAACTGCTGGTCAACAACATGATTCTGGGGCATCATATTGGCGTTGCCGGGCACGCGGGCAGCGCGCTCTCATGGGAGATGATGGCCATCTATTCGCGCAACTACGGGATTTGCCGCGACCAGACCTCCGGCGGCAGCTGCGGCGGCTCTGCCGAGGAACCGGTATGGGAGCGAAGCGACTACGTGCCTTATCACACACTGCGCCGCGATCGCTACTCCTTTTTGTTGCGCCTTTCGATGCCGCTGGAGCGGTTGTTCCCGACGCTTATGTCGTCGCTGCCCGGCAGCCGGAACACTGCGGGAGCCGCGACAGTCCACACCGACACGGTCGAAGAAGGGCGCAACGGGCACGGAGGACACGGCGGATATAGCGGAAGCAGCCTTTCGCAGCGGTCCTCATCAGCGGACCGGCCCGCCTTCGGACGTGCTGCACCGGCACCGGTTCACGGCATGCAGGTCTTCATCTCTGCCGCCCTCGACGCAGGGGAGTTTCATGACCGTCCGCTCATTGGCGTGGAAGCCGGCGTGAGCCTGACGTGGTGAGCCGAAGTAGTGAGCCGACGTTGTGAGCCGACGTTGTGAACCGACGTTGTGAACCCGGTGTGGTTAGCTGAAACAGCATGTAATGCGATGAAGCGGCGGGGGAGGGCTTCATTGTGAGCCATTCTACGGCAGACAAGCCGGCAAGACAGTCACAGTATTGTACGGTTTACAGGAAATGGCTAATATGGCGGCTCTGGTTGCTGCCCTCTTTTAATTCACCACATTTCCAAGTAGTACTGTTCCAAAGACGAAAACCGCCATGCAGCTCCTGGCATACCGCAGACAGTTCCTTCTTACACCCGATCCGGTTGCGGCCTTCAGCAGGTGGCAGCAGGCATCGGCGGGACCGTACGCCTTGCAGGTCCACCCGGACTGCCCTCTCACTATCGCTGCCGGGGAAGGACGATCAGCCATACTCATCGGCTATGCGCTGGACCCGCGCCAGCCCGATGCCACGAATGCCGACCTGGCCGGCCGCATGGCCCGTTGCGATAACGTCGAAGGATTCGCCAACTGCCTTTATGACCTGTCAGGCCGTTTCCTGGCACTTCAGATCGGGCCCGGCATGATGCGCATTTTCGGTGACGCGTTCGGGTTGCGCTCGCTTTTCTGGACGGTCAGAGACGGCCGGTTCCACGCCGCCTCACAGCCGTCACTTCTTGATCGCGCCGTACCACTGGAGCGTTCCGATGCCTACGAGCAGTATATGCAGTCGGAGTATGTCCGTACCAGGCCCGGGCATTACCATCCGGCCGGCGTATCGCTCTTCAAGAATGTCCGCCAGCTGGTCCCCAACCACTATCTGGAGGTGCGGTTTCCGGACAAGGTTCGCCGTGTGCGGTTTTACCCGTCGAGGCCGCTGCCAACACTTTCTCCCGAAAAGGGGCTGGGCCTGTACACGGAGCTGCTTCGGGGTTCCATGGATGCCGTTGCGCGCCGGTTTCCACTGGCCCTGGCCCTGTCGGCAGACGTGGATTCACGTGTCATGCTGGCGGCCGCCGGTCCGTTTCTCGAAAACGGCCTGGCCTATTCGCTCATCTGCCGCGATCTCACTGAGAAGAGTCCGGACATCCGACTGCCCGCAGAACTGGCATCCCGGCTTGGGTTCAAACATTTGGTCATTGATGCCCGTGAGGAGACATCCCCCCAATTCAGGGAACTCTACAACGCCAATACGGACATCCCTCACACCGGGCATTGGGGTCCGCCCGCCGCTGCTTTGATTGCGCACCTGCCCGGCAAATATCTGGCTGTCAAGAGCGACGGCGCCGAAATCGTGCGCCGTTACAACTATCGCTATTCGCGCCATCCGCGTACTAATTCACACCGTTATTTCGTGTCAATGGTGAAGGGATGGGACAAGATCCCTTTCATTGATAAAGCGATTGCGAAATGGTTTGAGGGTGTGCGTCCGGCAGCGGAATTAACCGGACACCGTCTGCCGGACCTGTTTTACTGGGAGCATGAAATGGGTGGATGCATTGCCCGCAACCAGTTGGAATGGGACATAGCGCAGGAGGTGTTCACGCCTTACGGTAACAGGGAACTGCTGGAAGCAACCCTCGGGGTGGATGACCGGTTGCGGCGGCTTACTGATAACAGGTTCTTCATGCCGGCGATCGGGCGCATGTGGCCGGATGCTATGAGCCTGCCCGTCCACCCCGTCAAAGACAAAAAACACCGCATTCGAAAGTTCTTCAAGAAACTGCTTATGAAAGTGGGCCTTCCCACATCCAAAAAAGGAGGCGTTGATGTTTGAATCCCTGGCACGCCTTGTTTTTGATCTTGTCCAGCCGACGGTGCAGCTGGTGATCCTGCTCATGGTTATCCTGGCACTGTTCGCCTTCGGAAAGCGTCGGTGGGCCCTCTACGCCATGGGTTTCTGGGGCTTTCTGTTCCTGCTCTACGGCAACCCGTTCCTTGCCGGGGCGCTTGTGGACCGCCTGCAGGACTACTACCCCGTCCTCACATCGGAGCAAATCATGGAATTGCGGCAGGAGGCAGGGGAGCAACCGGTGCATGTCATCGTCCTGGGTGCGGGCCATACGCCCGATCCGCGCCTGAAACCGTCGCAGATGCTCACTTCAAGTGTCACCATGCGCCTGGTGGAGGCCATTCGGGTGCATCGGCAGTTGCCCGGCAGCCGGCTGGTCACTTCGGCTTCTGCCGTGCACGGCACCTATTCACAGGCCGAGGCGGTGCGCGACGCGGCCATAGCACTGGGCGTGGATCCGGCGGCCATCCACATCCAACCCGATCCCGAAAACACCTGCCAGGAAGCCCGCGCCTTCGTCCGAGACCACGGTCCGGGAGCACGCGTGGTCATCGCCACATCGGCCCGCCACATGCGCCGCGCCATGATGCTGTTCGAGCAGCAGGGCGCCCTTCCTGTGGCCGCGCCCACCGCTTACGTGCGCAAACGCAACCCCGACCGCAGCTTCGATTCCGATGACTGGCTGCCCTCACTGGAACACATTGAGGACCTGGAATCGGTCATCAAGGAATATGCCGGCTATGTGTGGGACAAAAGAAACTGCCTGCCTTTGCATCCATAGCACATCATATCTCCCGTATCTGCTGCGGCGCCATCCATAGCGCAACATATCTCCCGTATCTGCTGCGGCGCCATCCATAGCGCATTACACATCCCGGGGCACTTTTCATGCCTTAAATAATGCCCGGATAACATTTTTTTTATAGTTTCATTAAGATTTTTTAATATAAAGAGTGTATATTGATGCACAAGGGTAGAGGTCCTGTCCTGTAAACTATTGATATAAAAAAGTTTATATCGTGAGTTACCATAACAACGGTCGTATCTGGCTTTCATCGCCTCATATGGGAGGAGAAGAGTTGGCCTTTATCCACGACGCTTTTGAGAATAATTGGGTTGCCCCGGTGGGGGACAATGTGGATGGGTTTGAACGGGATCTGAGCAACTACACGGGTGCGGAACACGCCGCCGTGGTTACCTCGGGCACCGCCGCTATCCACCTGGGACTTATCCTTCTGGACGTTAAACCCGGCGATGTGGTCATCTGCCAGTCGTTCACCTTCAGCGCCACCGCCAATCCGATCATCTATCTGGGCGCAGAGCCGGTTTTCGTCGACAGCGATCGCGAGACCTGGAACATGTGTCCCGACGCCCTGGAAGAGGCGGTCCGTGATCAGCTTGCCCAGGGCAAGCGCGTCAAAGCCATTGTGCCCGTACACCTGTACGGCATGCCGGCACAGATGGACCGTATCATGGATATTGCGCAGCGCTATTGCATTCCTGTCCTGGAGGATGCGGCCGAAGCCCTTGGCGCGCACATCCGCGGCAAACAGTGCGGCACGTTCGGCACGTTCGGCGTGCTCTCGTTCAACGGCAACAAGATCATTACCACTTCCGGCGGCGGCGCCCTGCTCTCCGATGACGAAGAGCTCATCCGCAAGTCGAAGTACCTGTCCACCCAGGCGCGTGAACCCGCCCCGCACTATCAGCACAGCGAGGTCGGCTACAACTACCGAATGAGCAACATCGTGGCCGGCATCGGGCGCGGACAGATGCGCGTGCTTGACGAGCGCATCCGGCAGCGCCGGGCCAATTATGAATTCTATCGCGGGATACTGGGCAGCATAGACGGCATCACCTTCCAGCCTGAACCGGAAGGGTATCACTCCAACCGGTGGCTCACCACCATCCTGATCGATCCCGAAGTCGCCGGAATCACCCGCGAAAACGTGCGCCTGGCCCTGGCCGCCGACAATATCGAGGCGCGTCCCGTCTGGAAGCCCATGCATCAGCAACCGGTCTACAGTAAAGCCAGGTATTACGGCAACGGCATTTCCTGCAAACTGTTTGAACAGGGGCTGTGCCTGCCTTCAGGCTCCAACATGACCGGAAAAGACCGCATGCGTGTTGCCGATGTGCTCAACGAAACCCTTCTTTGCAACGTGTGACGTACGGACTGTGCGCGCAAGGCAACGGCACACTTGCCAGCAGCGTGAAACGAGTTTGCTGCTTGTTTTTTCTTACCATGACGCCAGAGTAATTATTTGCAGTTTCTGGCAGTAAGCACGCGTTAAAATTCGGTTGACTACAAACCGGCAATAGCATACCTTTATGCCATCTCAGCTTCCATCCACGGAGCAGGAGCATTCATATCCCGGATATGGATCCGTAACATCAAGTAAATGGACGCGTATGGGTCGTCAGCTACTGAAATTTTTTATTGATCTTGGTCTTTGGGGAGTCGCGCTGCCACTGGCGTATTTTCTGCGTATTGAAGCGAATGTTGCACAGCACACCGGCGACATCCTTCTGGTGACACTCATGGTGCTCCCGCTCAAGGCGCTCATCCTCTATCTGCTCGGTTTCCACCGCCAGTCGTGGACCAAAACCGGTGTCTGGGATGTGATGCGCATTGTCCAGGGCGTGTTCGTATCCATGGTGGCCTTCTTTATCATACTGGCCGTGGCACAGGACAATGTCTACATGCCCCGGAGCGTCCCGCTCATCGAAGGAGCGCTGACCGTACTGCTGCTGAGCATGGTGCGCATGACCACGCGCATGCATGACGAAAGCATGCGCCGGCAGGCCGTCAAAAATTCCGCGCGCGGCGCCGACCGCGTGCTGGTGGCCGGGGCCGGGGAGGCCGGCACCATGCTGGCACGCGAAGTGAGCCGCCGTCCCGAATCGCACATGGAGATTATCGGCTTCCTGGATGACAACGCATCCAAACAGAAAAAGTGGTTCCTCGGCTACGAGGTGCTTGGTCCGCTCAAGGACCTGAAGAAATTGGCGCGCAGGCACAAGGCGGACAAGGTGATCATTGCCATGCCAACCGCGCCGGGCGAAGTGGTGCGGCGCGTGGTGACCATGGCCCAGGAAGCGGGCATCGAGTCGCAGATCATGCCCGGACTCTATGAACTGCTCAGCGGCAATTTCAATATCGCGCAGCTGCGCAAGGTGGACCTGGCCGATCTGCTGCGCCGCAAACAGGTGGAACTGGACGTGGCGCCCATCTCCGAGTACCTGTACGAACGCACGGTGCTGGTGACCGGTGCCGGCGGATCCATCGGCAGCGAGATCGTGCGCCAGATGACCCCGTTCCATCCGTCCCGCGTGCTGCTGCTTGGCCGGGGCGAAAACAGCATTTTCAAGGTGGAACGCGAGTTCCGCCGGGACTACCCGAACATCACCTTCATCCCGCTCATCGCCGATGTGCGCGACCGCGACTCCCTGGCGTTCGTGTTCCGGAAGTACCAGCCGCAGGTGGTTTTCCACGCAGCCGCCCACAAGCACGTGCCGCTGATGGAATCCAACCCAGAACAGGCCATATTCAACAACGTCGGCGGCACCCGCAACCTGTGCGAACTGGCGCTGGAGTCCGGTGTGGAACGGTTTGTGAACGTATCCACCGATAAATCGGTCAACCCGACATCCGTCATGGGTTCCTCCAAGCGCGTGGCCGAATACGTGGTGCAGCGCACCGCCGCGCGGGCAGGGGAGAACCAGGCCTTCGTATCCGTGCGCTTCGGCAACGTGCTGGGAAGCCGCGGGAGCGTAGTGCCGCTGTTCCGGAAACAGATTGAGGATGGCGGTCCGGTCACCGTAACCCATCCCGACATGACCCGCTATTTCATGACCATCCCCGAGGCGTCGCAGCTGGTGCTGCAGGCGGGCGGACTGGGCGCCAACGGGTCCGTCTATGTGCTGGATATGGGCCGGCCGGTGAAAATTGTGGATCTGGCCCGCGACCTGATACGGCTTTGCGGACTGGCCCCCGATGAGGACATCGAGATCCGGTTTACAGGTGTTCGACCGGGCGAAAAACTTTTCGAGGAGCTGCTTACGGCCGAGGAAGGGACCACGGCCACCCGCCACGAGAAAATCTTCACGGCGCGCAGCAACGGACTGCCCGAGGATACGTTTGACGTCATGCTTGACTCCCTTTTCGATGCGGCCGGACGACGCGACAGCGCCGCGATCCGCAATGGCCTGAAGGAAATCATCCCCACCTGCAATTTTACGGAAGGCCGCAATGCGGAAGGCGACAATGCGGAAGGCGGCAAAATCGCTCAGAAATCCCCAAAAAAAGCGTGATTAAGACTTTCTAATCGTTTGCCGTATCCATTAGAAGTCGAAAAACACATCAAGAGCTTTCAAATCGTCCATTCTTCCAAAACCATCATTAAGATTTTTTAACTTCTAAAAGTTGGAATAGGGGTACATTTGGTAATAGTTTGGTAATAACAGAAAAATGATGTCGCAGGACACGTTATTCTGTGAAAAAACAGGTGGCTGGCAGAGACGGCGAAGAAATCGGATCTGCAACTGTCAGCCGCTGACAGATACCCTGACGTTCCAGCTCAGTACGGCATATGATACAAACAGACGGACTTCATGCCGCAAAACATGGGACTTACAAGGCGGAGCTGTGCCAGGTATCATAACAGTATCAACAGATTGCAATATTTTGTATTTTTGCAAGATAGCTTGCATCTACAAGATCTGACATCTACACTTAAAGACATCTACGCTAACTGACATCTACGCTAACTGACCAATCCTATGGCTGACAACAATCGCAGTTACTCCGGCAATTCATCTAACAGATCTGTGAACGGATCAACGCACCTTCATGATCGGGAAGAACTTCTGAGCACACCAGTGGATACCGACGAACAGAAGGCCTCTCTTGTATTCCAGAAAGTGGTTGCAGGCCTCATGCGGTTCAAATGGCTCATCCTGCTGTTTGCCATCGCCGGCGCCGTCGGCGCCTGGTACTATGGGCAGGAACAGACCGAACTGTTCCGCAGCTCCGGCTCACTCATCATCCATCAGGAGGTGGCCGGCGGTATCAGGGGAGGCGAAATGGGCGGCATTCTCGCACGCAATATCGGTGTGGAGATGTCACGCAATATGGATGACCAGCTTCTTATCCTCAATTCCCGCGCTTTTAATATGCGTGTGGCCGAGAAGATCATGAATGCCGAACTTATGGACGACGGCCGGCCATTCCCGATCCTCTTTAATGAGGATGGCAGCCGGCGAACCAAAGACAGCATTGTTTCGGTCTTGCGCAACCGCACAGTCAGCGAGCGCTCCAGGGAGGGGCAGCGGATCATCAGCGTGACACATGAGTCGCACGATCCGCAGGAAGCCATGCAGATCCCCAATATGATCATGGATGAGTTTGTTGAGTACACGTATCAAACAAGCAGGGAGACCACGCGTCAGACCATCGATTTTCTGGATAATGTATTGATGGCACAGGTCGGTGAACAGCTTCGCCAGGCCGAGCGTGAGGTGGAAGAGTTCATGCGCAGTGTGGAAGGCGGCATCAATCTGGATGCGCACACGACACGCATCGTCGGACGTATCAACGCCCTGGAAGACCAGATTGCCGCTACCGAACTTGAAATGGACGCCGCCCAGAAGCGCCGTGCCAATCTGGAAATCGAACTTGAGGAAATCCGTCCCGGCCTTTCCGATCACCTCAAGGAAGCGGTCGGACCGCGCGTGCAGATGCTCCAGGAGAACATCGCCAGCCTGACCATTGAACGGATCCTCACCCTGGAACGCAATCCGGACCTCCGTAACAATGAAGATGCCGAACCGCGCCTCCGTGAAATCAATCGCGATATCGCCGCTTACCGCGAAGAGATCGATCAGCTGGTTGGACGCAGGCTCGAGGGCACCACCGGCTTCCTCGTCGGTGAGCAGGGCAACGTGAACCAGCGCGTGATCGAACTGCGCCGCAGCATCGCCGACCAGATGATCGATATGGAGCGAATGAAAGCGCTGATTTCGCGCGCCCACTCCGAAATTGCCAATTACGAGCAGGATCTGACCCGTCTTCCCGAAGATCAGACCCGCCTGGTGCGCCTGGAGCGTCAGCGTCAGCTGCACGAGCGCATGTACAACGATGTGGCCTCAAGGCAGGTAGAGTTGCGGCTATATGAACAATCATCCACCGGTAACGGACGTATATTCGACTATGCCCGTCTCCCGTCCTCACCGTTCTATCCCGACATTCCTTTCATGGTGGTCATGGGACTGATCCTGGGCCTCGCTCTCTCTTCTGGATCGGTGCTGCTTCTGGTGCTTATCAACAAGAAAATCGACAGCATCGATGTGATGAAAAGTTATGACCTGCCGCTCATGTCGGTCATTCCCGATATCAAGGGTATGATCAAAAAAGAGTTCAAAGGCAAGGAGTTCTATGATACCGGCGAAGCAAAAGTGGCTACCTCGCTGAGCACCTTCTTCGATCCCGTCTCAAGCGTCTCCGAGGCCTACCGCCGGCTCTACAACAACATCCGCTTCAACAACCCGGATGTGCATCACAAAATGCTGGTGGTCACCAGCCCCGGAAAATTCGAAGGGAAGTCCACCTGCACCGCCAACCTGGCCATCTCCATGTGCGGCAGCGGGCGCCGTGTGATTCTTGTGGATTGCGACTTCCGCCGGCCCATGCAGCATGCGATCTTCGGAAAGGATAAACGACCGGGCGTAATCGATCACCTCTTCTCGGGTCGTAAAATCGAGGATGTGATCAGTCCCACGGTAGTCGATGGACTGGACCTGATACCCGCCGGTGTGGAACCGTCAAGCCCGGGTCTGGCCGCCAACAGCGACAAGATGCGTGCCATGCTCGAATCCCTTGCCGAAATGTACGACTATGTGATCATCGATACCCCGCCATTCGGCATTATCAACGACGCCGCACCGCTTATTAAGCAGGCCGACGGGGTCCTGGCGCTGGCTCGCTTCAAGAGTACCACCACCACCGAACTGGACCAGCTTCTTGAAGCGCTCAGGGGCATCCGCGCCAGTGTCATAGGCACTGTGCTCATGGGCTTCAACCCGAAAGAGGCCTCCGGCTACTACTCCTACAACAAGATGTACAGCTACCACAGCAAGGTGTACGAGTCGTACCAGTCCTCCGAAAAGAAGAAAAAAACAGTAATGGGCCTGTTTTAACATAAACCGGCCACACAAAACCCGCATCCAAGAACATACGCTTTATGAGATCCCTATTTGCACATTCTGCCATACTTTTCATCTTCATTCTCTCAGCAGGTGCTGTTGCAACAAGTAACGCGCAAACGCAGGAAGTTCCGCAATTTCGCTCCGACATTGTGCGCCTGGCCCCAACGGGTGTCCTTGCCGACACGATCAACGTCTGGGGCGCCGTGACCCAGCGCGGACGTTTCATGGTGCCCCGCGGCACTACGGTCACGCAGATGCTTTCCTATACCGGCGGTCCCGGTATCGGCGCCGGCTCCAGCCGTCTGGGGGATGCAAGGAGCGTCTACGGATACCATTCCCGTCCACAGGTGGAGGTGTACCTGCACCGGTACGATGAGTATGAACAGCGCGAAACACTGGAACGCTGGGTCTACCGTCTGCGCGATCCCTTCCCGGAGGGCATGCGTAACTATCAGTTGCAGAATGGTGAGTATATCACCGTCATGGTCCGCACCAAACCAACCAGTTTGCAGTATGTGCTCTTTGGCATCACCACCATCGGGTCACTGGCCGGAGGCTACTTCCTGATGGAAAGGCTGTTTTTCTGAACAACCTGACAACATCCCTGACTCTACGTTTGACAACACCCCTGACTCTACGTCTGGCAACACCCCTCACACACCTCTGCTGATGATGTTGCCGGCAATGCGGCCCGCCCGGTCCGCCTGCCGCTGCATTCGCAGGACAAAACACCACTGATAGCGTGAGAGAATATTTCAGAAAAGTTTTTTATCTGCTCCCGAAAGGGGACAAGTACCGGATTGCCGGGCTGCTGTTGATGATGTTCGGTGCCGCTGTTATTGAAGTGGCCGGCATCGGGATGATACCGGCGTTCGTATCCATCGTTGCCGATCCGGACCGTATAATGGGTTATGAACCGATTGCCGGCCTCCTGGACCGGCTGGGTATTGATACGCCACAAGAGTTACTGATCTGGGGTGGGATAGCCCTGGTCATGGTTTTTGTCATTAAAAACATCTACCTGGCCATCTATTTTTACATTGAGGCAAAATATGCCTTTAGCCGTTACTACAAAATCGCGCACCGCATGATGAGCTCTTACATGCAGGCGCCATACACGTTCCATCTGCAACGCAACACAGCCGATCTGCTGCGAAATTCAAACTCTGAAGTTCGTATACTCGTCAAGCAGGTGATTAAACCCACACTGGTGATGGCCAAAGAGATGGTCATGTTCTTTGCCATCATACTTTTTCTGTTTTTCATGGAGCCGGTTATCACCCTTATTGTGATGGTACTGCTAGGCTCCACCGTGGGTGGGTTCCTTGCTCTTACACAGCGGCGCGTTAAAGGTTATGGACTGGAAGAACAGCAGCACCGCCGCGGACTCATCAAAGCCCTCAACCAGGGGGTCGGCGGCATCAAGGACGCCCGCGTCCTCAACAGGGAAGCCGAGTTTATCGAAAAATTCCGCTATGCGGCCTCACGCAGTTCAAAACTGCTCACGAAGAAGTATTTCCTGGCCAAAATCCCCAAACCCATAGTGGAAAGCATAGCCGTTGCCGGTATCATGCTTATCGCAATCCTTATGGTGGTCCAGGGTCGGCCGGTCACTACCATTATTCCCGTGCTCACCCTGTTTGTGATGGCTACTGTGCGGCTCATGCCCGCTATCCAACAAATCACAAGATCCTTGACCAAACTCCGCTACAATATCGTAGTGGTGGACCCCATTTACAATGACATTGTCGAACTGGCCGATTACCGGAAACGATTTCTGGCCGACCGGAAAAAGCAGCAGCGCCTTGAACTCAAAGACCGCATCACCATCCGCGACCTTCAGTACAACTATCCCGGTTCCGACGTGCAGGCGCTGCGAGGCGTTTCTCTGGAAATACCCAAAGGGGCTTCGGTCGCCTTCACCGGTCCGTCCGGAGCCGGAAAAACCACCATCGTCGACCTTGTGCTTGGTCTGCTGGATCCGCTGAAAGGAGAAATACTTGTGGATGGCAATAACATCCAGGACAACCTCTCGGCCTGGCAGCGCAACATCGGTTACATTCCACAGTTCATCTACCTCTCCGATGAAACCCTGCGAAACAACGTAGCTTTCGGGGTTCCGGAGAAAGAAGTTGAGGATGAAGCGGTTTGGAAAGCCCTACGCCTGGCGCAGCTGGAAGAATTTGTCAGAGGGCTCCCGGATGGGCTGGACACCATCATCGGGGAACGCGGTGTCAGACTGTCGGGCGGACAACGTCAGCGTATCGGCATAGCCCGCGCTCTGTACCACAACCCGCAGGTGCTGGTCATGGACGAAGCCACATCCGCCCTCGACAATGTCACCGAAAAGCAGATCATATCGGCACTGGACGAGTTGAAAGGGCACCGCACCGTGATCACCATTGCCCATCGGCTTACTACCGTTATGAACTGTGACCGCATCTACTTCATGAAAGACGGACGGATTGAGTCCGAGGGTACCTACGACCAGCTCCTGGAGCAGAACGACAGTTTTCGTGTGCTGGCAAATGTCACATGATACATTAGTCATCTTTCTATCTATCCAAACCCGCAAAGACTCGGGAGCGTGTGCATAAATCCCCGATTATCATAATACTGTGAGCTTTCCTTTGGATCAGGATGATGCTAACCTCAATGCCATTATTGAACATACGATAACAGGTATGGAAGCCGGCGAGGATCTGCGAAAAAAATTGTCGGACAGGCACATAAAAACTCTTACAAAGCTAAATACGGTCTATGCTCATCCCTGAGCAATCAGCTGTGACGAATAAAGATAAAACTGTAAAAAAAGAACCCGTGAAAACAATTGGTATTATGGGTTCCAAGCCGGACAGCAAGCTGCCTGACGCCCAGATTACCTATTTCGTGAACGGGAGCGTGATACTTTTTGGTGATACCATTCCAAAGGATATGGAAATCATCAACTTTGTGAACGGGAACAGCATCCGCGATTTTGACCGCATCGGCCGCTATCAGGAGACCGGGGCGCCGGTCGGGACACTGATCAGTGACATGGAACGCTACAAGCATACCCGGTTCGTCCTTTACAATACCGAGGGCAACGACAGTGTCCAAATACTCACCGACCTTGGCGTGCCGGCGGAAAACATACGAATCGTGCCGCGCGAGGAGCGCGATGACATGCTGCGCCGCCTGACCGGCTACCGGATGCCGCTGGGCATTATCAACGCCTGGAAAGAACTTTCCACCTACGAATTTGCCAGGCTGACCTACAGTGGCATCTTCAAACGAAATATCCTCCGGGGAAAAGACTACTCGCCGTACTTCAGACCTTCCTCCGGGATATTCGCCGTTCTTTTTGCCATTGATGAGCACGGCCTGGAATGCAGCTACAACATTGCTGGCATCAGTTTCCAGATAAGGGACAAATACAAGGTAAGCAACAAGGTGATCCGCACCGACATGGAGAACAAAATCAATCTCCAGTGGCACATACTGCCGGACAGAAAAGTGGTGCACCGGCTGGCAAAGAATGAACAACTTGATCTGACCATCCACGAGTGAACACTCAGGCAGGGCGGCCAGAGAGCACACATATTTCCGAGGAAACAACCATGGCTAAAAAGAAAACCGTTTATGTTGGCATGAGTGCCGATTTGATCCACCCGGGTCATCTCAACATCATAAGGGAGGCAGATAAGCTGGGAAGTGTCACCGTAGGCCTTCTCACCGACGAGGCCATCGCCAGTTACAAGCGGCTTCCCTACCTGGAGTACGAGCAGCGGCGTGAAATCGTCGAGAACCTGAAAGGAGTTGACAAAGTGGTTCCCCAGTTTGAGCTCGACTACCGCCCGAACCTGCGCAAACTGAAACCCGATTACGTTGTCCACGGCGACGACTGGCGCGAGGGTCCGCAAAAGCGCACGCGCCAGCAGGTGATCGATGCACTGAAGGAGTGGGACGGCGAGCTCATTGAAATACCCTATACCCACGGCATCTCATCCACCAAACTCAACAAGGCCCTGCGTGAAGTAGGCGTGACACCCGACATACGCCGCAAGCGGCTGCGCCGGCTGATCGACTCCAAGGACGTGGTCCGCATCATCGAGGCGCACAGTGGCCTGTCGGGCCTGATCGTCGAGCACACGCATGTGGATGTCAACGGAGTCCGGCAGGAGTTTGACGGCATGTGGGCCAGCAGCCTGACCGACTCCACCATGAAAGGCAAGCCCGACATCGAGGCCGTCGATATCACAGCGCGTATCGGCAACATCAACGACCTTCTGGAAGTGACCACCAAACCGATCATCTTCGACGGCGACACCGGCGGCAAGATAGAACACATCGGCTACACTGTCCGCACCCTGGAGCGCCTGGGCGTCTCGGCCGTCATCATAGAAGACAAGGTGGGCCTGAAGAAAAATTCGCTGTTCGGCACCGACGTGCCTCAGCAACAGGATTCAAAGGAGAATTTCGCGGCCAAGATCAAAGCCGGCAAAGCCGCCCAGATCACCGATGATTTCATGATCATCGCCCGCATTGAAAGCCTGATCCTCAAAAATGGCATGAAAGATGCCGTGGAACGCGCCCGGGCGTACATCGATGCGGGAGCCGACGGCATCATGATCCATTCCAAGGAGAAGAAGCCCGATGAAATCCTTGAATTCTGCAAGCATTTCAACGCTTTTGAACGTGACGTGCCGCTGGTGGTAGTCCCCTCAAGCTACGATACCATCACCGAAAACGAACTGGCCGAAGCCGGCGTGAACGTGGTCATTTACGCCAACCAGCTTCTGCGCAGCGCTTATCCGGCCATGGTGGATACGGCCCGGCGCATACTGACCCACCGCCGTGCTTACGAGGCGCGTGAAAACATGATGTCCATCAAGGATATCATTACCCTTATACCAGGCGCAAACTGATCTCATGGATAAACGGCAATCACCCCGGATGATCCCCCTGAAACCGGCTTCCATTCTCAGGGATCACGCCCACAAAACGGTTACCCGCAGCAGTTCACGCATGTTGCACGAATTTATCATCTCCCAAACGGCTGCGCTTACGGATGAACAGTTCGGTGGACAGAGTTACAAAGGAGTTCCACTCACGAAGCTCATCGAGGACAAGGTCTACTGGCAGATTATGGACGACCCTGAGATCGGTGAGATGTTCCGGCAGGATCCGGTGCAGGTGGACGAGCCGCGCATCACCAGCATTATCCGTCGCAAGATTGCCCGCCTTGCCTCCAGTCCCATCAAGTATCCGCTCCGTGTTGCAAAAGATGCGCTGAGCTGGCTGCAAAGCATTCTCAAAAGCGGTGACAGAAAAAAGACCGACGTACTCATCCCCATCAACCAGAAGAAGTATTTCTCCTACACGGCAAGGGTGGAGGAGGAACTGCGCGGACAGGGCATCGCGGTGCGCTACTATGCCTACGACCGGTGCCGTCGTGAAATGGATGTTTCCGATCCCGAACGGTTTGTGCGCGAGCGTCGATCGTTTCCGTTTTTCTGGAATCCCGCCTACTACCGCGCTACCATCGTATGCCGCGCCATTGACAAGGTGCACGGCACATGGCGCTATCACAGGCCGGAAAAGGCACTTGTCATTGAAGGCGATACGGCCATCCTTCACATCACGGGCCTTGTCAGCAGGATGACCGGCTGTCAAACCCGCTGCCTGCAATGGGGTTCCATCGGCACGCCGGTGCCCAAAACAGGGTGGCGCCACATGCCGTTCGATCGATTTCTGGCATGGGGTGAATTTTTCCGCGAAAGTATTGAGGAATACAATCCGGATATGGATGTGCGCATTGTCGGGCATCCGGGGTTGGAAGAATCAGAACATGACACACCAAATGACGGAGTCCGTGACGCCAAGGATGGTGCAAGCCGTCCAGTAGTGTTGTTTGCCGTGCAGAAAATCATGCGCCCGTTCATCGACGAAGCCGACCTGGATAGTTTCCTTGCCGCTGCCATCGATACGGCCCGCCGGCTCCCGGATCTCACCGTTCGCATCCGGAGCCATCCGAACTACCCGATCCCCGACCAGGTCAGGCAGAAGAATGCCGCCCTGTCCAATATCGAATGGCACGACTATTTCAGCGCAAGTCTTGATGAGAGCCTGAGGGGTGTGCGTGCCTGTGTTACCATTTCATCCACACTCTCCCTCGAGGCCATGCACTACGGTGCCGCGCCTCTGTTCCTGAAGACCAACGCGATAGAACTGCACCTTCACCGTCTGGGACACCTCTTCCGTCAGATCACTGACCAGCCGCTTCCGCATGTGGCCGAACCGCAGGATCTGGCCGCCATTTTAAAAAGCATCAGCACCAGCGAACCCAAGCCGTTCCGCTCCGGCATTCTTTTCGGAGCCGTTGGCCGCCAGGCTGTGGAGAACATCACAACGGAACTCACATGACGCATTCCAAAAGCGCAGATAACCCCCATTTTTCTATTGTAATCCCGGTTTACAACAAGGGTCCGCATGTGGCAAGGGCCGTCAATTCCGTGCTGAAGCAGACCTGCTCAGACTTTGAGTTGCTGCTGGTGGATGACGCCTCTACGGACGACAGCCTGGAGGTCATCCGGACCTTTGACGACCCTCGCATCCGCCTTTTCCACCGAAATGAAAGCGGTCCGGGCGGTTATGCCGCCCGCAACCTGGGCATCGAAGAGGCACGGGCGGAATGGGTCGCTTTTCTTGACGCCGACGATGAATGGTATCCGGAGCATCTCCAGAAGCTCCTCGAGCTTTCCAGGCGCTACCCGGAAGCGGGGGTACTTGCGAGCGGACGCGAAATCGTACAAAAAGATGGCTCCATCATACGGGGTGACTACATCCTGCGCCACAAATCCCGTGGCAGTCATTTCCTTGATCTGGATCATTACCTTGAAGTGTTCGTGCAGGGTATGCGCCCGATCTGGACCTCCGTGGCTTGCATCCGACGCGATGTCATCAGGCAAGCCGGCGGTTTTCCCGACGGTATCTCAAAGCGGGGAGGTGATATTGACACGTGGCTGCGCTGCATAGAGCAGGCAGGTGGCATGGCATGGAGCAACCACATCGGAGCCCGCTACTACAAGGACGCGATCAACATGGTGACCAGCACCAACATCAATACCGCCGACGCCGAACTGGCCACCGTGCGCCGCCTGCTGAAGAAATACCGGGGCCGCACCGCCCGGCTGCTGAAAATGTTCGCCAACAACCGCAACATGAAGGCCTTCAAAGAGCATAAAAAGGTGACCGGAGAGAAAAAGTATTCCTATCTGACGCGGCTATACCTGAGCGTCATTCCGATCCACAAAATCCCAAGGTACCTTACTGGTTCCGCGGCAAAAAAAGTCAATAACTCCCAGAATGCCTGAGCTTGAAGGGGTGCGATACCGGACCGTTTTCTTCGACTTTGACGGAGTCATTGCCGATACCAACACCCTCAAGAGAGACAACATGCATTCGGCCGTTTCCAAATACCTGGAACCGGAAGCCGCCCGGGAGTTCGTTACATTCTTCACCGCAAACAACGGCATCCCCAGGGAAAAAAAAGTCTTCTCCCGTTTCGATCAGCGCACAGGACAGCAGATACTTAAGGATTACGCCGGACTGAATGACCGGGCTTTTGAGCGCATTGCGCCGACTCCGGGCTTTACGCGCTTTTTTGAACACTGCCGGGAATCCGGCGCCCGTACATGGATCCTTTCCGGCGGCGATGCCGGCGAGATCCGGTCCATCCTCCGGCGAAACGGCCTGGACAAGTTTGACGGCATCCTGGCCGGCCCCGACACAAAATCGGACCATCTCAGCCGTCTGACGTTCCCGCGTCCGGCACTTCTGATCGGCGACAGCCGCCATGATCATGAAGTTGCCGTGGAATTTGATCTCGACTTTATTTTCATGAATGGCTATACACAATTTGCAGAATGGAAGCAATACTTCCAAAAAAACAAAATCATCAAAATCGTAACTAACTTCAGGGAGCTGTTATGATTACCATTGGCATCAACGGATTCGGAAGGATCGGACGCGCACTGACACGCATCAACCTGCGCCATAAAAAATATCGGATTGTCGCGGTCAACGACATCGACGAAGATATCCACAACCACGCCTATTTGCTGAAATACGACACCACCTACGGCAAACTCCGCGACGACAAAGTGGAGGTGGAAGGGGACCAGATCAAGGTCAACGGCCAGACCATCAAGGTTTTCAGGGAACGTGAAATCAAAGAAGTACCATGGGATGAAATGGGGGTGGATGTGGTCATTGAGGCCTCCGGAGTGCTGCAGAACGTGCGGCAAGCTCATAAAATCATCAATGGTTCGGTAAAAAAAGTGATTGTCACCCACGCCCCCAACGAAGGCATCGACTTTTCCTACATGTACGGGGTCAATTCCGACCAGTACGACAAAACCTCCCACCACGTCATCAGCAGCAGCATCTGCGATGCCAACGCCCTTGGCCCGTTTTTTACCCTCATCGACCGCGAATTCGGCGTGGAAGCAGGCGAGGTGACCACGCTGCACCCCTGGCTCTCATACCAGAACCTGCTGGACGGCACCCTCAAATCCGTCTCCAGTCCCGGACATCTCTGGCGTGACTACGCACTGGGACGCAGCAGCATCGGAAGCCTTATCCCCAAGGAGACCACCCTCTGCAACGCCATGCAGAAAGTACTCCCCGATAGCATCGAAAAGCTTCACGCATCCTCCTTCCGCACCCCGACCTCCATCGTCTCGTCCATTGACGGAGTGTTCCTGCTGGAAAAGAGCACCACCATCGACGAGGTCAACAAGGCCCTCAGGGACTATACCCAACAATACCCCGGCGTGCTCAAACTCGACGACAGATCGCTCATTTCCATCGATTACCTGGGCAACGAAAACGCCGCCGTCGTGGACCTGCGCTGGCTGCATGTCAACAAGGGCAAAATGCTCAAGTTCGTGCTCTGGTACGACAACGAATGGGGCTACAGCAGCCGCGTCTACCATATCGTCAGCAGACTGATCTGAGGTGCCGCGCGAATGAACATCGTCCGATACCGCCATAACGACATAATTTCATACGGCTTGACCGTTGGCGACCAGGTGACCGCGCCGGGAAGTATTTTCCCCGGGGAGGGGGCAACGGACACCGGTCGCCTTTTTTCTTTCCTGGTGGATGCGAAACAAGCCCTTTCCGGCGAAAGCAGTATGCTTCCGCTCGCCGATGTGACGCTGCTTGCCCCGGTCATCCCCGGCAAGATCATTGCCCTTGGCTACAACTACAAGGATCTCGTGGGCGAACGCGACCACTACGATGAGCCCGTCATTTTCTTCAAACCACCCTCGGCCGTTACCGGTCCGGGCGGCGAAATCGTCCTGCGCGAGGACCGGAAAGTCTGGACCGAGGTGGAACTTGCCATCGTCATAGGCAAAACCTGCCGCGATGTCACCGTAGAGGAGGCGCCTGGCCATATCCTGGGCCATACCATTGCCAACGACGTGACCATGAGCAACTGCAACGGCCGCGACCACCACCTGGCGCGATCCAAGGGCTGGGATACGTTCTGCCCGATTGGACCGGCCATCGTCACCGGCGCGGACACATCCTCCCTGAAGATGACCAATACCATCAACGGTACCCTCATGCAGGACAGCTCCACGGACAAGCGGATCCTCAATGACGCCGAACTGGTCAGCTTCCTGTCCCGTTTTTTCACCCTGGATCCGGGGGATGTCATCCTGACCGGCACCCCGGCCAACGCCGAGAACTCCGTGATTCGCCACGGCGATCGTGTTGCCGTCTCCATTGAAGGGCTGGGGACACTGGAAAACACCGTGAGGGCAGAATTTTGAATGGCGGATCTAAGGGGCTCCCAACGGCTTTCCAACGGGTTCACCAAAGGGTTCCCCATCCGGTCCGGATACCTCACAATAACTTTGAAACATTCTAATCAGGCCATAGATAATACATTATGAGACAAGTCATTGTAATACCAGCGCGCATGACCAGTTCCCGACTTCCCGGCAAGGCGATGATCGACATCCTGGGCAAGCCGGTGATCCGGCACGTCTGGGAGCGTTGTGCACAGGTGCATCCCGAAGAGGATATCTACCTGGCCACCGAGGACGATGTGATCGTCGACTACTGCCGTAAGAACGGCATGAACTGCGTGAACACGGGTCCGGCCGAATGCGCCACCACGCGCATCAAACTGCTCAGCGACCAGGTGCAGGCTGACGGCTACCTGAACATCCAGGGCGACGAGCCGCTGGTCAACACCGAAGATGTGCGACGCCTGCTGGAGTACAACCGCGAGAATCCCGGCCGCATCGTATTCGGGAAGACGGATTGTCCCGAAGACGACTTCGGCGACCCCTCGAAAGCCAAGGTGGTGTGCTCGCCTGACGGACGTCTGCTGTTCACCTCGCGCGCCGGCATCCCGCTGGATATCCGCGGAAACTTCGTCTCGGCCGAGAAAGCGATATGGCTGTTCGCCTACCACAAGGAGGCCCTCGACCGCTACGTGGCTGAGCGCACCTACTCGCGCATCGACCGCATCGAGCAGCTCGACATCATCCGGCTCCTGGAGCTGGGGATCCCGGTCTACTGCATCGACATGATCGGCGACAGCTGGGCCGTGGATGAGCCCAAGGACGTGAAGATCGTGGAAGAGCGGATGAAAGCAGAAGCCAAAGGTTGAGACCTATGTCCGTAATAGCCATAACCGATTATTTCACCGAGCCGGACGTCGAGCGCGAGATCCTCGGCGACCTCGTGGGCACGCAGGCCGGTCCCGATACCGAGGTGCTGCTGGTCTGGCATGATCACATCACCGGGGATTACGTCGATCGCCTGCCGGCGCTGCGCGGCGTGCAACGCTACGGCGTGGGGTACGACAACCTGGACCTGCCCGCCCTCGAACAGCGCGGCATCATCGCCTGCAACAATCCGGATTACGGGGTGGATGAGGTTTCGGACACCGCAGTGGCCATGATCCTGAACATCGTCCGCGGCGTATCCACCTACGACCACGCCGCCAGGTCGTACCGCACAAACTGGCAAGAGAACGTCAACACCGCCATCAAGCGAACCAGCGACACGGTGCTGGGCGTGGTCGGCGCGGGCCGCATCGGCGGAAGCGTGCTGCTCAAATGCAAGGCGCTCGGATTCCAGACCCTCTTTTATGACCCATACCGCCCGCGCGGCTACGAGAAGATGCTGCAGAGCCGCCGGGTGGATTCCCTCGCCGAACTGCTGGCCGCATCGGACGTCGTATCGGTGCATACGCCGCTCAACGACGAGACCCGCGGCATGATCGACGGTGCGTTCCTTGCCGCCATGAAACCGGGCAGCGCCCTGGTCAACACCGCACGCGGCGGAATCCTGGCCGATACCGGTATCCTGCACGGCGCCCTGCGCTCGGAACACCTGTGCGGGATAGCCCTGGACGTGCTTCCCCAGGAGCCACCGGCCGACGACGCGCTCATCAGCGCCTGGCGCAATGGCGAATCGTGGCTGCGCGGACGGCTGATCATCAACCCGCACTCGTCGTATTACTCGGCCGCATCCTCCCGGGAACTCCGGATCAACGCCGCCCGCAATGCCCTGCGCATCTACGATAACAAGACTCCCTACAATCTTTTGTACTGAGCCGAAGGTCAGCCACCACATACGGCTGATGAACCCCTGCAGACAACTGCTGTAACTCCAAAGACATTTACTGCAACCCAGCAGCCCATTTCTACAACCCAGCAGCTCATTTCTACAACCCAGCAGCCCATTTCTGCAACCCCAAAGACATCTACCGAAAACCTACAGACACTTCATGACACAGCAACATCTTTCCCCATTTTCCGACAAACTGGCGCAGTTCCGCCAAAAAATGCAGGAGAAGCACGTTTTGGGTGTGTTCTGCAAATCCACGGACAGTTCGGTCATCGAGGCCATCGGCCACAGCGGCATGGATTTCACAGTGCTGGACATGGAACATTCGCCCATCACCACCGAGACGCTCAAGACACATCTTATGGCCCTGCAGTCCACGTCGACGCTGGGCATCGTGCGCGTGGAGCGCTACGACAGCATGCATATTGGCAAAGCGCTGGACCTGGGAGCCCACGGCATCATGGTGACATCGGTGCAGAACGCCGAACAGGCCACCACCGCCCTCAGGCTGGCGCGGTTCCATCCGCATGGCGAACGCGGTGTGTGCCGTTTTGTGCGCGCCGCAAGCTACGGAACCATGGAAAAGGACGACTATTTCCCGGAAGCCAACCGCAGTCTCATGGTCATGCAGGTGGAAGGGAGTGAGGCGCTGGAAAATTTCGACGAGATCATTGCCCTGGACGGCATCGATGTGATCTTTGTGGGTCCGTACGACTTGTCGCAGTCGCTCGGCATCCCCGGCGACATCGAAAACCCGCGCGTGACCCGGGCCGTGGAGGATCTGATCGACCGCGCCAACCGCCGCAACATCAAGCTGGGAATCTTCACCGACACCATGCAGCAGCTCCGCCACTGGCGCGAGAGCGGCCTGGCATTCCTGGGCTACTCCATCGAGCTGACCATTCTGGTGCAGGCACTTAACAACATTTGTAACAAACTGGACGAAACGGACCTGGGATGATATCCAACAGAGAATTTCTCAATACCCTGCAGCAGGAGGGCATCGGTTTTTACACCGGCGTGCCCGATTCGCTGCTCAAGGAGATCTGTGCCTGCATCACGGCAAGCGTGGACCCGCACCATCATGTGATCGCCGCCAACGAAGGCGCAGCCGTGGGTCTGGCCACCGGCCACCATATCGCCACCGGAGGCATGGCCATGGTCTACCTGCAGAACTCCGGACTCGGAAACACGGTCAATCCGCTCCTCTCCATAGCCGACCGCGAAGTGTACAGCATCCCGATGCTGCTCATGATCGGCTGGCGCGGCGAACCGGGCGTCAAGGACGAACCCCAGCACGTAAAGCAAGGCCGCGTCCAGAACGCCCTGCTGGATGCCATGGAACTGCCCTACGAGGTCATCGGACCGGATACCCCTGACCACGAACCGGTCTTGCGCAGGCTCATTGCAAAAGCGCGGCAGGAAAACCGGCCTGTGGCGCTGGTGGTCCGCAAAGGCACTTTTGAAAAGTGGGATGAGGCGCCCCAGAAATCCACGGCACCTCATGCGTCCACAGCCTCCCTGATGAAACGCGAAGAAGCTGTGGAAGCCATCATCGGATCGCTCGACGACAACACCATTGTCGTTTCCACCACCGGCATGCCATCACGGGAAATCTTCGAAATACGCGCCCGGCAGAAGATGGGCCACCATCGCGACTTTCTCACCGTGGGATCCATGGGACACTGCTCCCAGATAGCCCTAGGCGTGGCGCTGAGCCGCCCCGATCGCAGCGTGTGCTGCGTGGACGGCGACGGGGCCCTGATCATGCACATGGGGTCATTGGCCATCATCGGCGCCAACGCGCCAAATAGCTTCAAGCACATCGTTCTCAACAACGGAGCCCATGATTCGGTAGGTGGACAACCCACAGTCGGCTTCGCCATCGACATGCCCGCCCTTGCCCTGGCCGGCGGCTATCGCGAAGCCCGGCGCGTTTCCGACCGCAGCGAGCTTGCAGGGGCAATGGAGTGGCTCATGCGCACGGACGGACCCGCACTGCTGGAAGTACGCGTGGCCAAAGGGGCTCGAAAAGACCTTGGCCGTCCAACCCGCACACCCGTGCAGAACAAAACCGATCTCATGGATCATATCGGCCGGTAACCGCCTGCCACATCCACCCTGCAAAAAAAAGCAACTCACACCCGGAAACCGACATCCAGCAACCCACACCTGGAAACCCCACTCCCCACTCCGCAAACCCCACTCCCCACTCCCCACTCCGCAAACCGCAACAACAACTTGAGCTCTCTATTCAAAAGCAACGGCGTGACAGAATACCTTGACACCGACTTCCGAATGGCCCTGAACGACATCCTTCAGAAAAGGAAAGTGCGGTCCGTACTTCTTTTCACAGGAAAAGCATCCTACGACCGATCCCGGGTTCGCGAGTTTTTCGACCAGATCACGGACCGCGTCACCATCACGCGATACTGTGATTTCAGCACCAACCCGTCCTATGAGTCACTGGTGGATGCGCTGGAAAACCTGAAAGGCATCAGTGCCGATATGATCATTGCCGTTGGCGGTGGCAGCGTTATGGATTTCGCAAAACTGACAGCCATTTACCTGGATAACAGACAGGCGCTTGACGACCGTTTTCCGGATATCAGCGATCTTTCGACCACTGCACCGATCTTGGCATTGCCCACCACGGCAGGCTCGGGCAGTGAGGCCACCCACTTCGCCGTGATGTACCGTGACGGCGCCAAATACTCGCTGGCCTCGCCCCAGTTGCAGCCGGCGTTCGTGGTGGTGGACCCGGAGCTGACATCAGGCATGCCTCCAAGGCAGACCGCCATCAGTGGCATGGACGCACTGTGCCAGGCCATGGAGTCGCTCTGGGCGCGCAATGCCACGGCACGCAGCAGGGAGTACGCCCGCCATGCCATCTCTCTCATCCTGCCGCACCTGGAAAAGGCCTGTCAAAACCCCGATGTAAGCAGCCGTCGCGCCATGTCCCTTGGCGCCTATTTTGCAGGCAAGGCCATCAACATCTCAAAAACAACCGGTCCGCACGCCTTGTCGTATTACCTGACCGACCATCTCGGAGTGCCACACGGTGAGGCCGTGGCCATGAACATGGAATTTTTCATACGGACGAACCTGCCGGCCATTCCGGAAAAGGTGGGTCACGACTTTCTTACCCTTTTTGAAGTGCCGGACGCCGAAGCGCTGGCCGGCCGCATATCCAACTTGAAAAGAAACATTGGCCTGCGCATGGATGTTTCGGAAGCCGGGCTGAGCAGTACCGAATCACTGAAAGAATATCTCGAAAGCGTCAATGAAGAGCGGATGAAGAATAATCCGGCCAAATTCAGTAATTCAGAATACTTTGACGTATATTGTCACAGCACCAGAGATGCACTCTCGTGAATTAAACAAGGTTAGAGGCGACCGGCAGTTGGAGATCAACACTCCAGCCCACTTGAAACAGGAACATGCCAAAGGCAACAGGCGGCAACCATCCGCAATAACAGAGGCGACCACACCCGTGGAAGAGAATCACACACACCCGCAATACCGGATCGATCGGAAGGACATGGAGTTGCTGCGGCTCACCGATGAGGTGATTCTCAAGGACAGGGAAGCCTGGGTGGACCAGGGTACGCTGCTTGGCCTGGTCAGGGACGGCAAACTCATTGAATGGGACAACGACATCGACTTGTCGATCATGTACCAAAAGCGGCCGCACCTGCGTCTCAGGGATGCCCGACGACTGCTTGACATGGGTTACATCTTGCTTACATCCCGTTTCGGTATCACCGTCAAGCCCATTTCTGACGACAAGAAGATCAAGAAAGTGGACCTGACCTATGTCTACCCCAAAAACGGTCGCTATCTGAAATCCTACTCCGATTTCGAACATCAGAACCTGCTGGCAAAGATCTTTGAGAAAACGATCAAGGAGTTGCTGGGACTGGTGCAGCGGACGGGGCGCAGCAGCATTCGCCTGCTGTTCTGGCTGATGGCCAACGGAATCTCCTGGTGGTATCGCAGTTTTTTCATGAAGACGATTGACATGGAATGCCCGCAGTGGCAGTTTGACCTGGATAAAACGGTTCTCATGGAAGAACTCAATAGCATCTACATTTACAGACGCCCGGAACAATATCTTGTCCACAAATACGGGGAAGACTGGCGGGTTCCCAAAAAGGATTGGGATTACACATCGCAGGACGGAGGTGTAATCCCAAGAGACTGAGACGGCAGGGCAGCGAGATTCGCCAGTAGCTCCCGCTCGCGTATCATCAGGTCGCCCGGATTGAAATCCTGCCGGTTTTCCGGTGAAAGCCGTAAGCACTAATCAAACTCATTCCGGCCTTTCTTGTAGCAACCCGGCCATTTGCAAAAAAAGAATGACGATCCGACTCAACCGCCATATTTCACTGACATTCCCTCGTTTGTACTGGAGTGTGAAGCGCATCTACCGCCTTCTGACCGGCAGAAAAAACGTGAAGACGCGCACCTGTCTGCCCGCAGGCTTGAGCATGGTGGATTTTATCGACCGATTGAACAGTACAGAGGCACGGTATGTCATCCTGCGATGGCAGGATGCGATCCGGGATGCAGCATCGGACAGGGAGATTTCTTTACTGGTGGATGACGATCATGCCGATGCCGTGCTTGGAATGCTGGAAATGGACGGCAAAGGACAGCCATGCCGGATTTACAGCGTTTCCGGACTGCCGGGCACGGCCTACAAAAAACTGCCCCTGTTTCCGCCTGAACTGGCAAGGCAAGTGCTTGATGAGGCAAGGATGCTGGACGAACGGTACCGAATTCCATCCGCCCGGCACAGTTTTCTGACCCTGGCCTACTACTGCGTGTACGAGCTGGGCTACCGGTCCGGAATTCCTTCGTCCAATGGCGGGGCCATTATGCACATCAGCAATAAGAGCACTTCTGACAGCCTGAGGTCGGTGCTGACTGATAAGGGCAAACGCTATATCAAACCCACATTACCGTACCTTGAACAGCTGAAGCAATTGGCCGGTGAACTTCGGATCGATTGCGAGTGGACCCTCGAAGGACTGGATGCCTGCCTGCAGGAATTTGGCTGGCGGCCGGCCAGGGATAAGCTCAGTCGATACGTGCGTCAGAATCCGTGGATCCACCACCATTTCTTCCGGTCACAGGAGGCCTTGCCTCGCAGCGAGAGGAACCTGGCCTGTTTCGTGTTCCGGGACAGGGCCGTCAATGAGGGACACACACCGGCCTTTGAGCAGTCCATCCGGGAGCAGGGTTTTGAGATTCTGCTGAGCAGCCCGCTTTCCGGAGAACGCCTGGATCGGGCCCGCAGAAATATACGCGGTGGAAACTGGGGCAGGGGGGACTGGCCTTCATCCGGAGGCGATCCGGCGCACCTGACCGTGGCCCATGATCCAAAACCCGAAACGGTACCATCCTGGCTCGCGGCCAAATACCCGCTTCTGGACAACCACCGCATCTATCAGGCTAAAAACACCATACGCAAAATGTATAACCGGATGCAGCCCCGGAAAAACCGGCACTGCTCATGCGTACACGTTTCCGATAATGCCAGGGAAGCATGGGAATACCTGGCTCATGCCGCCCCGGAGCAGTTGGAGCATATCCGGGAACACGTTGGAAAACTTTCAGGATCTGAATCAAAAAAAAAACAATGGAACTTCACATCGATCACCTGGTGATTATCACCGGCCCCACGTCTTCGGGCAAGAGCACCCTCATTAAATCCGTCGCCTCCGGGAAGCTGGACGCTGACATCGGCAGCATCTTCCCCGGGGAAATCAGCAATTTGCCCTCGGTGCCCGCCATGAAGTACATCACAAAGGAGTACCTGGAATCATTGAATGTCACACCGGGCAAACCTATCCCGGGCATGGTCTTGCACTACGATTTCCTGCGTCCTTACAAGAAAATGCTCAAGAGCTATCACGAAGACAATATCGACTACCTGATCAATCGTGCCAACAGGGTAACCGTATACATCCTCAAGCCAGACCCTGAGGCGTTGCTGGCGCAACTGACAAGGGGTGAGCTTAACGGCAAAGAGCTGGAAAGCGAACCTGCAGGCATGCAATTGCGCAAAAAGCTTACACGCTCCTTCAACATGATTCCGATTGGTTTCCGAAAAGTGTTAAAACGGCTGATTTTCTTCAACCGCAAGTCCTCTGTGACCAATTTCAACAAGCTGCTCTATTTCAAGTACCAGGATCCTGAGTGGGTTGAACAATGGTATGGATATTTCAACACCTATCTGGAAGAGAAAGCAAAGGACGGAAAGCAGGTTGACCGTCATTACATCAAACCGGCTCAAGGGAGCACGCCAACCTGGAAAGTCATTTCCTGACAGGTTGTAACAATATTCAATGTTTACTGAGGAGGGAATATGCATATCAACTTCATTATAATCGAAGGTAAATACGACCACTATCCCGAGGATCCCGACCTTAACTGGAACTTCTTCCATACGACCAATACCATCTGGTCCTACCTGACCTATGTGAGATTGAAACAGCAGGGTTATCCGGACATTGGATACAGCACCAGGATTGTGGCCGGCGCCATCAATGTGGGAACTCCTGCTGCCCTTGCCGCAGCCTTTAATCAGAATCATTCCAATGAACGTGCCAATCCCCGGGATACGGTTTACGTGGCTATCAGGGCCGACAAACTCAGCTGCAGCGCAGCACAGATCCAGATTGTTCAAAGTCCCGATCAGGCCATCCGCCTCAATAACGCCTACTATGTCACCCACTGGCCGCAGCCGGGTCTCATGCCCAGGAAAGCGGATGGACATCGGGTAAAAAAAATCGGCATGGCCGGTCTTCCTAAACACTACGCCGTTTCACGTTACGGCGACAGCTTTCAGGAGGAAATGCAAAAACGAGGCGTTGAGATCGTCAAGATGGATAAAACGTGCTGGAACAACTACTCGGAAATTGACGTGGTGCTGGCGGTCCGGGCATTCAACAGCAAGATCCTCACGCACAAACCACCATCCAAAATGATCAATGCCTGGAGTGCCGGAGTGCCGGTTATCTGCAACCCCGAAGCCAGTTACCGCTGGTTTGGAAATCCCGGTAAAGACTATCTGGAGATTGAGACGTACGAGCAACTGTTGGAAGCTATTGACACTCTGCGCGAGGATGGTAACACCTATCTTTCCCTGGTGGAATCTGGCAGAAGCCGTGCCGAAGAGTTTACGAATGAGACCGTTGCCGGCGAATGGATGCAGCTTTTTGACGGTATCCGAAAGAAAAGCATCCATATTCCCCCTGCTGGTTCGCTCCGCAAGATGAAGTTCGGGTTCCGAAAAGACGAGGTCATGAACAGTTTCAAAAAAAAGGTGAGAGACTACCTTGTTCCAAATTGAACCATTCAGGAATATTTTTGCAAACGCACACCATGCCTGGCTGTATGCAGCCCGCAATAGAGTTAATTAACTGACGTGACGGAAAGAATTCTGATACTGGACAACAAGCCCATCCGCAGGGGAGCCCAGATTTTCGCTCATGAGCTCCGCCAGGAACTCGTGCGCAGGGGGCTGATGTGCCGAATCGTGTACCTGTACCGGAGCGGACCGCACGACATGGAGCTTCCCCATGATGCGGACAATCGCTATCTGGGCAGGGATAAGGGCAGCTTTTTTGAAGCGTTTCCACTTGGCGCACCAGGCCTCAGCCGCCGGGTGCTGCAGGAAATCAAGGAATTCCGGCCGGATGTGGTTCTGCTCAACGGCGCCAGAAGCGTCAAATACGGCGGCATGGTCAGCAAAATGCTGCGCCGCCAGGGTATGCGCATTCCGTTTGTCGTTCGCATCATAGACAGCGTGGTGTACTGGAATCGCTCACGAATGAAGCAGTGGTACATGCGAAACCTCATTGTTCCAGGCATCGACGGAGCGGTGGGCGTCGGGGATAAGGCCCTGCAGGAATTCCGGGACCTTTATGGATTTCGCGGACCCGGAACGGCCATACCGCGCGCATTCCATACCGACCGGTTCCGCGGCAACGGTTCCCGTACCGACGCCAGACAGCAACTGGACCGTCCGCAGGATCGCAAGGTGGTCCTGTTCCTGGGCAATATTACCCGGCAGAAACGTCCGGACCGTTTTCTGGATGTCTTCGCCAAAGTGGCAGGCCGCCTGCCTGATGCCGAGGCCTGGATCGTGGGTGACGGAGTGCTCCGCGATGAAACCGAGTCCCGGGCGGCACTACTTGGTGTTGATGACCGCGTGATTTTCTGGGGATATCGCGACAATGTCGCACCGTTCATCACCGGCTCGGACCTGCTTTTCATCTCCAGCGATACCGAAGGGGTGCCGGGCATTGCACTGGAATCCCTTTTCCTGGAACGCCCCGTTGTCACGACCGATGCCGGTGATACCGCCATGGCCGTCAAAGATGGCGTCACCGGCTACCTGTGTGCAAAAAATGATACCGGACGGTTGGCAGACCGCATCCATGAGTTGCTGTCCGACGAAGAAAAAAACCGCACAATGGGCCAAAATGGCAAACAACACATCGTAGAACACTTCAACCTGTCCCGCCTTGCCGATCACTACCTTGATTTCTTTTCCACCCTGGTGCCGGATAACACGGCAAGGCAGACAGCAAACACAACAAGAGTTGCCCCATGATTATTGAAGTGTACGGCATCGCCGGATCAGGCAAGTCCACCTGGGTAAAACAACAAAACGGCATGATCAAGGTGAAGGTCTCCCTCTGGCTCAAAATACGGGTGCTGCTCAGGTTGCTTGCCCGTGACCTTGCTCCATTTCTGCGCCTGACGTTTTGCTTCAAAAACAAAGATAAACGCAGTATCGTGTTCTTCATTTTCTACAAGCTGAATGCCGCTGAACTGCTGGCCCGCAGCAAGAAAAAAATGCTTGTCTACGATCAGGGACCGATCTACAATCTGAGCAGGCTTATCTACAAAAGCACCCCGGATGAACAGAAAAACTGCCAAAATCAGTTGAACAAGCTTCTGGACCGGATCAAGAAGGTCTATGACGAGACCGTGTACCTGCGGTGTCCGGTAGATATTGTGCTGGAAAGGATCCACGGCCGTGAAAAATATCATTTTGCCCGCATTGTAGACGAACAGGAGGCAAGGCAGCGTCTCGAACGCTGGGAGAGCAGCTACGAATTGATCCGCGAACAACTGAACTCCACCGTCATTGAGAACTATTGAAAAACGACCCCTGAGCAGTTGGAAACGATCTGATACGATCGCCTTGCATCAGAAACGACCAAATACGATCACATATCACCACAAGCCATCTTATACCATCGCATATCATCAAGATTTGTTACACATCCATCTAATATTACGATCATGAATATTGTCTATGTCATCACCGGACTCGATTACGGAGGGGCGGAGACACTGCTGGTGAACAAGGCCATTCATCTGCGCCGCAACCATGAAGTATCCATCATCAGCCTTCGCACACCCAAGGCGCTGACCGATGAGCTGGAATCAAACGGAATCCCCGTCTTCAGCCTCGATCTCACCCCGTTTCGGCTGCCCGCCGCCATTGTGCGGTATCGCCGCCTGATCAAGAGACTCAACCCGGATGTCGTCCATACCCACCTCATCCACGCAAACCTGTTCACCCGCATTGCCAGTCCGCGCAATCGCACCTGGCGCCTGGTACAGACCACCCACGGCGGAAAGGAGGGGGACCACCGTTTCCTCGATTTCCTCTATCGCATCACCAACGGAGTACCCGATTTCATCACCTCGGTATCCCAGGAAGGGGTGGATAAGTACCGCGAACGCACAGGGTTCAAAGGCTCCAACATCACGTATGTGATCAACCCGGTAAATGTTGAAAAATTTGCCCCGGATGCGCAGGTGCGCGAAGAGGTACGGAAGGAACTGGACCTGGACGGAGCATTTGTCTGGTTGGCTGTGGGACGTTTTTTCGAACAGAAAAACTACCCCAACATGATCCATGCCTTTAAAAAAGTTGCTGCCAAAAAGAAGAATGCACGGCTGCTGATTGCAGGAAAGGGGCCGGACAAGGAAGCCATTGCCGCGCTTGTGACCGAACTTGACCTGGACCGGCAGGTTACCCTGCTCGGAGTGCGCAGTGATGTGGACCGGCTCATGAAGGGCGCCGATGCCTATCTCATGTCATCGGCCTGGGAAGGGTTGCCCATTGTGCTGCTCGAGGCGGCCGCATCAGGCCTGCCCATCGTCGCAACGGATGTCGGTGGTAATGCAGAGGTGGTCCACGACAGCAAAAACGGATTTCTGGTGCCCTCCAATGACACCCCTCAGCTGGCCGAAGCCATCCTGAAACTGATGGAACTGTCTGAAAAAGAGTTGTCAAACTGGGCACGGACATCGCGCGACATCGTACGCGAAAGATTTGCTACAGAGTCAGTTGCACAGCAGCTGGTGAAAATTTATAGAGGTGAGCCAACCGGCGCCGAAAAGAAAAGAGTACTTACCACCTGATCCGGGTATCCCGGGAACCCGGTCAAAGAAGCACGCAATGTCACTGGCAAAAAAAATCTATCACCACGCACCCTATTTCCTGAAGGTGCTGTTCCTCAACATCCAGGCCATGATCCTGTACCGAAACCGGTATTCGGGCAATTTCCGCCACATGCTGGAGCAGCACAAAAAACTGTGGCACGCCGATTTTTACGACATCCGGCTTTTCCAGCAGGGACTGCTCCGGGAAATGTTGCTGGAATGCCTGCAGGACTCACCCTGGTATCGCACCGTGATGCAGGAAAAAGGAATCACGGAGGATCTGATACGGAAGGATCCGGAAGAGGCGCTGTTCCGGATGCCGAAGCTCACCAAAAAGCAGCGCCGGGATCATGCCGGTGAAATCGCCATAAGCGAAGAACGACGTCCCACCACCGTTACGCGCGCCACAAGCGGTACCACCGGCACGCCGATGATGATCGCCATGGACAGGGACACCCAGCAGCGCACTTTCGCCTGGCTCTATCGTTATTACTGGAGCATCGGGCTGCCGCCGAAATTCCGCAGCGCACGGTTTACCGGCAACAACATCGTCCCTACGGACCGGAAAAAGCCACCGTTCTGGGTGCAGAATTACTTCGACCGGCAACTCTTCATGTCATCATACCACCTGTCGGACCAGAACCTGAAACACTACATCCGCAAACTTAACCGCTTCCGTCCGGACCTGCTCGACGGGTACCCGTCCACCATATACATCCTTGCACGGTATATCCTCGCCAACAAGATCACACTCGACTTCAAGCCGGTCGCCATCAGCGTGACGGCCGAAACACTGTACGATGAACAGCGGAAGGCCATCGAGAAGGCATTTGGCGCCAAAGTGTTCAACCAGTACGCCTCCGCGGAGGGAAGTCCCATGATCTCCGAGTGCAAGGAGGGCAATCTTCACATGCACCTGGATACCGGCTACTTCGAATACCGCTTGCGGAACGGCCAGGCCGGATCGGACCGGGCACAACTGGCTGAACTCGTTGTTACCGGTTTCCGTAACCGGAAAATGCCGCTGATACGTTATGAAATCGGCGATTTCATTGAAATCGAAGAGAACGCGCCATGTCCCTGCGGATGCCAGATGCCCCTGGTGCGGCAAATTGTCGGAAGGGAGGATGATTTCTTCGTCAATGAAAAAGGCGGACTGATCGGGCGTGTGGCCAGCGTGCTCTTCAAGCAGGCCAGACATATTACCAGAGGACAGATCATCCAGAAAAAACAGTCCGAATTTGAAATTCTTGTGGAAACAGAGGATGCTTTTGATGCCGGCGATGAGCAGATCCTGATCGACCGCACCCGTGAGATCATGGGGGCATCAGCACAGGTCACCATCCGTGTGGTTGACCAGATACCCGCCGGTGCCGGCGGTAAGCTGCGCGCAGCCATCCGGGAGTTTCCGCTTGACAACATTCAGGAAGTGACGGCCTGATTTCCATGCTTTTTTTATCATTTAAAAACTGTAACTTACATCAAATCATCTAAAGGACTCTGGACGTGTTAGGCTTTTTTATCACCTGGTTAATTGTTCTGCTGGCAGTTGCACTGGTCTTTCTTTTCACCAACAATGACCGAAAACTGCAAAAAGTGCTCTTTGTAGCGCTGGGCGTACGCCTTGCTCTCATGATCATCGACGCGTATATCTGGCCCGGATTGCCCTACCTGACAGCGGCAGATGCCAGCCGATTCCAGCGAAGAGCCGTAGAATTTTCACAGCTCGGCCTTTCCGAGCTGATTACCTGGCCGCTGCCCGGCGGCGCAGGTCTGTTCGCCTATTTCATGGGCACGGTCTACGCATTTCTCGGAACCGAAGAATCCACGGTCATCCGGGCTATCAATATACTGGCAGGCATATTCTCCATCTACAACGTGTATCACATCTCACGGATGTTGTGGACCCGTAAAATCGCCCTGCAAAATGCCTTCATCCTCGCTCTTTTCCCACTGCTGGCAGTGTATGCCCAAAATCTGCTGAGAGAGGCCTTCGTGGTCTATTTCCTGACACTTGGAGTACGCTACTATGTGTCCTGGATAAAGCACAAACGCATCCACCACATTGCACTTGCCGTGGTTGGATTTGGTTTGAGCACGGCACTGCACATGGGAGCGCTTATGGCACTGCTGGGACTTGGCGTGTACCAGATATGGCTCATCATGACATCGCTTGCAAAGGGGCGCATCATCATGTTCCTGAGTTCGGCCGTAGCCATTCTCATTGTAGGCGTCGGACTGCATTACCTGAACACGACCGGATGGGGGCTAAGCACCATCGGAGGTGAAGGGGCCATTGGTGAGTTCGGTGTGGAAGAGCTGATCGAGGAACGGGGAGGCGACCGGCGCAAGGGAAGGGCCAGCTACCTGCAGGGCCTGAGCGCATCCAACCCCGTCGATGTCTTATGGCAGACGCCAATCCGGGGTGCGTTTTTCCTCTTCTCACCCATGCCCTGGATGGTAGGAAACCTCTGGGACCTGGTTGGTTTGTTTGACGGCCTCATGTACTTCCTTGTACTCTTTGGAATCTACAAGTCATTCCCGGTCATCAGAAAAGATCCGGCCGCCCTGGCTATGCTGGTCATGCTGCTTGGCATGATCGTGGCATTTGCCTGGGGTGTGACCAACTACGGCACCGGCATGCGGCACCGCGCCAAAATCATCTCTATCGCCATCTGTCTTACGCCTTACCTTTTCCCATTGCGCAAGCTGGTTCAGAGTAAAGTAAAAAAAGGACTGGAAGTGGTCTATACCACAAAGTTTCTTCAACCCTGAATGATGTGACGCGCAGTGTACCCCGTTTCACGAATGCCGTCCAAAAAACGCACATTAAGACTTTCTAATCCGGGTCTGATGCCTTGTAGAAAAAAAAACAGTCTCTTCAGTGCGTTTCTGGTCGTTTGCATGAATGGTTTCGTTAAGACTTTCTAATCTGGAAAACTTGGTTTTATTTGCACTGGAGGATAGCTTTGAGTTATTAACATAAACATAACATAAACATGATCCGCTTTTGGCGGATACGGGCATTCAATCCGGGAACTTTTATGGACGCTAAAATCAAGTTGAACGTGCTACACCTTAGGTCGGAACAGCATGATATGAGTGAAGAAAAAAATCATGGATTGTTCATCGTGATTCCCAGACGTGCAGAACATGACAAGCATTCCGGAACACTCTCAGCCCCTCAAAGCAGCGACAGGTTAAGGGTGTACGCCAGCAGGCCAAAATCACTTTTTATAAACCCGATCAAAACGCCTCGATATTTTGCCTGAAAAAGTCCTTTTTGTCGCAGCTAACGCCCGGTCACTTATCGCCAACCGGGGCGACCTCATCCAGGAGATGAAGGAGCGGGGACACCGTGTGCATGCTCTTATTCCGGATTATGATTTCCTCCCGGAAGTGCATGACCTGGGTATAAGCTTCGACAAAATAAGACTCAGCCGGACCGGCGTGGATCCGTGGTCGGATCACAAGTCCTATCAGCAGCTCAAGAAATTGATTTCCCGGCAAAAGCCGGATGTAGTCTACAGCTATTCCATCAAGCCCGTAATCTACGGTTCACTTGCAGCCCAGGCCTGCAACGTTCCCATGGTGGCCGCCATGATCACCGGTATGGGATACCTGTTTACAGGAGAGACACTACGGCAGCGCATGCTTAGAAGCGTAGCCACGCGCTTGTACCGGCGCGGACTTGCAGCGGCCGACCGGATATTCTTCCAGAATCCCGACGATCTGGACCTTTTCCGGAACCTGGGCCTGCTCAATGGAAGCAATGGTGGCAAAATTGTGAGAACAAACGGATCCGGTATCAATCTGGAACGGTTCCCACAATCCCAACCACCCGGTCCCCCGGAAAAGCCACTGCATTTTCTGATGATAGCGCGTCTTTTGCAGGACAAAGGGGTGCGTGAATTTGCAACGGCAGCCCATCTCCTCTCAGAAAAATATCCGGAAGTCAGATTTACGGTCGTCGGTCCGCACGATCCGCACCTGCCGCACGCATTGCCTGTAGACGAAGTGGAGCAGTGGCGCCGTCGCGGCATCATTACCTTCGCAGGTGGTGTGAAAGATGTTCGCCCCCACCTGCAGGCGTGCAGCGTGTACGTGCTGCCGTCCTATCGTGAAGGCACACCCCGTTCCGTGCTGGAAGCGATGGCAACCGGACGCCCCGTGATCACAACCGATACCCCCGGCTGCCGTGAAACGGTCACCGATGGCGAGAACGGCTTTCTTGTTCCGGTCAAGTCCGTCGATGCACTTGTTTCGGGAATGGAGAAGTTCATACAAAACCCCGGAATCGTTCCGAAAATGGGGGAAATGAGCCGCCGCCTGGCATCCGACAAGTACGATGTACGCAAGGTCAACAGGGTGATTCTTGATGCCATCGGTCTTGGTACAAAACGAGAGGAGGTGGTCCATGGGTAGAAGCCTGCTTGTTCGAACCGCCCTTTTTCCGGCAAAGATATACAGCGACTTTCATGTCGTCATGAATGACCGCAGCATCCGAAACGGAAAGACTTCGTGGCCGCAAAAAAGCCTCTACGATATCGTCTGGATCCATCCGGATGAGGTCATTGGATCCATGTACAAGCAAGATCGCATCCCCACCAGGTATCGCGGACGTCTTTTGGATGGCGATTGGGATCTCAAATACAAGAAAGTCGAAGAAACCACCGCCTTCAAGGTGCTGGACCTGAGATTGCGTAAAAAAATGGAGTGGGAAGAAATTTTCCGCGATTACTGCCTGCCACACGGTTTCCTCGATGAAAAACAGATCCGCAAATACCGGGAAAAAGCCACCATGCGGGATGAAACCTACCGCAATTTGAAAGAGTCCGGCTGGACTGTGAGCAACAACAAGAAAAAATCACTCCTCATTGGTGATGAACTCACGGTTAACATGACGCGCGAAGGCCGTTATCTGCGAAACAACAGCGGCATGCACCGCCTGGTGATGGCCCGTTTTCTCGGGTTGGACCGCATACCCTGCCTCATTCACGTGGTACACAAGGATTTCTTCAGCAAGCACGACAAACTGTCCGCAGTAATATCAGACAAAAGCGCTGATTCAGACAAAAACACTGATTCAGACAAAAGCACTGATATAGAAAAAAGCACTGATAAAGTTAAAACAGGGAGCTCAGTTGAAAAGGCTGTTTGACATACTATCTTCCTTTTTGGCACTGATAATCCTCTCGCCGCTGCTGGCGCTGCTGGCGGTGTGGATCAAACTCGACTCGCCCGGCCCCGTCCTATTTCGGCAGAAACGCATAGGGCGCTATCGTGGACCGTTCTACGTGCTCAAGTTCCGCACCATGACGCATCGCGACCCCGACGCCATCGACCAGCACGCCGAACAGGTCGTCAGCGCCGGCGCAGACCAGCGCATCACACGTGCCGGACGCTTTCTGCGCATGACCAGCCTGGACGAGCTGCCGCAGCTGATCAACATCCTCAAAGGGGAGATGAGCCTGGTGGGACCACGTCCCGTCATCCCCGAACAGCTGGAAGTGGTCCCGCACTGGTTTGATGACCGATTTCTGGTCCGCCCCGGCATCACCGGACTGGCACAGGTGCGCGGCCGGCGCAGCCTCAGCTGGGAAGAGCAACTTCAGTTTGATACAGACTACGCCCGCAAACCGGGCTTTATAAGAGATATAGGCATTTTGTTTCAGACCGTCTTCGTAGTGCTTACCGCAAGGGGCATCTATGGCGACGAGTCGAAAAACTGGCGCGCCTACCGTGAAAAATGGGCGCCGCACGCACACAAAGAGTTGAAGGAGAACTCATGATCTACATGTTCATCACAAACGAACCGGAAATGGCCCAATACGCCTGGGAGAGCGGAGTAAACCGCATCTTCGTGGATATGGAGTGGATGGGTAAGTATGAGCGGCAGGGCTTCCTCGACACCCACATGGCGCTGAGCACATCCGACGATGTTGCGGCCATCAGAAACCGGCTTCCCGACGCTGAAATCATGACGCGCATCAACCCGGTCCACCCGGAATCCCACATGGAAATCAACTCCTCCATCGAGGCCGGCACCGATGTGATCATGCTCCCCATGTTCAACACGGCTGAGGAAGTGGAAAAAACCATACGGCTGATCGACGGACGCGTCCGGCTCTGCCTTCTTCTGGAGACGCCGCAAGCCCTCACACGCATCGACGACATACTTGAATACAGCGCCGGCATCGACGAGATCCACCTGGGGCTGAACGACCTCCATCTTGGCATGGGGCTCGATTTCATGTTCGAACTGCTCAGCGGCGGCATCGTGGAGTACGCCGCCCGAAAAATCCAGCAGCATGATATCCGGTTCGGCTTTGGCGGTGTTGCACGCGTGGGCCGCAAAGACGCCGTGCCGGCCAAACTCATCCTGGGTGAACACATCCGGCTCCACTCCGAAATGGTCATCCTGTCGCGCGCCTTCCGAATGGGCATCAACGACGTGAAGGAGCTGAAGTCCAAAATCGACCTGCCCAATGAGATCAAACGACTGGATGAGTGCCTGGATGGATTTCGCAAATCCAGCCAGAAACAGCTTGAAGACAATCGCCGCAAGCTGGTCATCGCCGTGCGTAATTTTCTTACAACCAAACGGGAGGCCCTGACGGTATGACCCACCGAAACGCCCTTTTCCTGCAGAAACCGGATGTACTGGACCGGCAGCGGACGCACCTTGAGGAGCTGTTCGACCGCTACCTGCCTGGCACAACCCGCTTTTTTGCCGGTAAACCGGAGGACATTCCCTCTGGGGAGGCGTTCGAGCTGGTCATAACCCCACCACTCGATTGGCTTCCCGAGGCCCTTAAGCGCATTCCACGACCTGATCGAATACACCTTACCAGCTCCGGACGCGATCGGCTGGATGCGCTGGGCCTCGATTTGAACGGTATCACCGTAACCACATCCTCAGGAGTCAATGCCACTGCAATTGCCGAATATGTCATTGGCGGAATCCTGGTCCATGCCAAACAACTTCACTTGTTCCGCGACCAGCAAAACCGCCGCACATGGCAGCGAAGCTGGCTGACGGAACTTGCCGGCAAACGGCTCGGTATCGTCGGACTGGGAAACATCGGCACCCGTCTTGTAACGCGTGCCATCCCGTTCGGGTTTGCCATTCGTGGATGTGACATTCGGCAGCAGGAAATGGAAGGGGTGGAGCACATCTATGATGTCGCCGGCGTGGGTGATCTCGCCGCCTGGTGCGACATCCTGGTACTTTCCGTGCCGCTCACCCCGCAGACACACGGACTCATCGATGCCGGAGTACTTGGCCGCATGCGCCCGGGCTCATTGCTTGTTAATGTCTCCCGGGGCCCGGTTGTCGATGAAACCGCACTGGTCGAAGCGCTGCGCAGCGGCATACCCGCCGGCGCCGTACTCGACGTATTCGAAGAAGAGCCGCTCCCGCAAAATCATCCGTTCTGGGCCATGCCGCAGGTTGTCATCACACCTCACGTGGCCGGAACCACCCAGCGATACATGGAAAACATGTTCGCCATCATCGCCGGGGAATCCACCAATGGTTCCCCTGGTGTACATCAAGATCCAGGGAGTAAATCAAGAGCAATAGGATAAGAGGGACCCCATCATGAGACTTTTCCTGAAATACCTGACCGACCTGACATTGTGGACGCTGGCGTTGCCGCTGGCCTATTTCCTGCGAATAGAAATGCAGGTAATCCAGCATGCGGGCGATATCGCCATCGTCACAGCCATGGCTATTCCCATCAAGGCCGCCGTGCTCTACCTTTTCGGGTTCCACCTCCAGAGCTGGAGCAAAATCGGCGTCTGGGACCTGTTCCGCATCATTCAGGGTGTTGCCGTAGTGACACTGATGGTAGTTGCGCTGCTGTTTTTTATCAGTCAGGGCTTTTATATCCCAAGAAGTGTGCCCGTAATTGAGGCGGGACTCACCATCCTGCTGCTGGGCAGCGTTCGGCTGGTTTCCCGTATCCGCAGTGAGACCATCCGCCGTTCAGATGTGCGCCTGTCCTCCCGAAAAGTTTCCCGCGTTCTCGTGGCCGGTGCCGGTGAGGCCGGAACCATGCTGGCCCGCGAAGTGCGCCGGCATCCCGAATCCTACATGGAAATCGTCGGTTTTCTGGATGACAACCCTATCAAACAGAAAGAGTGGTACCTCGGCTACGCCATCCTAGGATCATTGGATGAACTTCCACAAATGGCCCGGCGATACCATGTGGACAAAGTGATCATCGCCATGCCAACTGTCTCGGGTGATATCATACGCAAGGTGGTCACCCTGGCCCAGGAGGCGGGAATCGAATCGCAAACCATGCCAGGGCTTTACGAGTTGCTAAGCGGCAATTTCAACATCGCCAAGCTTCGCAAGGTGGATGTGACCGACCTGCTGCGCCGTGATCAGGTCGAGCTCGATGTGGCACCCATATCCAAATACCTCTATGGCCGCACTGTGCTCGTGACCGGTGCCGGCGGATCCATCGGCAGTGAGATCGTTCGGCAGCTCGTCAAGTTTTCCCCGAAACACGTCCTGCTGCTCGGCCGGGGCGAAAACAGTATCTTCAAGGTGGAAGGGGAGTTCCGCACCGCCTATCCGCATGTCACCTTCACTTCTATCATTGCCGATGTCCGCGATTTCCACTCGCTGGAGTACGTATTTAAGAAACACCGACCGCAGGTTGTCTTCCACGCAGCGGCCCATAAGCATGTCCCGCTCATGGAGGCCAATCCCGACCAGGCCATCCTGAACAATGTCGGCGGTACACGCAACCTGACGGAACTGGCCCTGTCATATGACATCGAACGGTTTGTGAACATCTCCTCGGACAAATCCGTGAACCCGACTTCGGTCATGGGCTGCTCCAAGCGTGTCGCCGAGTATGTGGTCCATCGCGCCTCACTCCGCGCTGCCAAAAACCAGTCCTTCGTTTCCGTACGCTTCGGCAACGTCCTGGGCAGCCGGGGCAGCGTGGTACCTCTGTTCAAACGCCAGATTGAAAACGGCGGGCCTGTCACCGTTACCCATCCCGAGATGACCCGTTACTTCATGACCATCCCGGAAGCGTCTCAGCTCGTGCTGCAGGCCGGCGGATTGAACAATAACGGCTCGATCTATGTGCTGGATATGGGAAGCCCGGTGAAGATTGTGGATCTGGCCCGTGACCTGATCCGCCTGTGCGGCTTTACACCGGACGTAGATATTGAAATCTCTTACAGCGGCATCCGTCCGGGTGAAAAGCTTTTTGAAGAGCTTCTTACCGACGAGGAGGGAACCAGCGCAACGCGCCACGCCAAGATCTTTACGGCCAAAGCCAACGGTCCGGACGCCAGTGTCTTCCAGGTAATGCTGGATGAGCTGTTCCGTGCGGCCGACCAGCAGGATGGGCTGGAAATACGTCGACAGCTCAAGCACATCGTGCCAAGTTATTCTTGTGAACTGCTCAGGGATGAGGAGGGCGAGGAAAAGGACGTTTTCAGAGAGCAGGACACCCGGCTCCATCTGGCCCCGCGCCAAAAAAAGCAGCTAAGGCCCGGGGGCGAGCTGACCCCGCGGGCCGCCGCTGGAACCCTCTCTGGTTCCGGACAGATTAACCCCAACTGATCCGGGGCTCGATGCCCCGGGCAGGATCCCGCTGTTCCGGGCGGATACTCGCTATTGCGGACCGGTACTCGCTGTTCCAGGCCGCCTTGTCCGAGAGGGTGACGCAACGCATTCGGGACACACTATGGCCTTGGTTCTGATGGCGCGAAATCTGCTTTCCCGGTATGCATATGAGGGTGCCTGACTCAGACCCGGCAGTATTCGGCTCCTGATGAATATTGTTTTTTTCAGAGCGGGTATCTTGCTATTTTCAGTCTTCGTTTTTCCGAGTTTCTTTTCAAACCACACATTTTCATCAACCAGAAAACAAGTATTTGCACCATGACGCATAACACATCCGCCGGCGCAAGCCTCGACTCCCTTCTTGAAAAAATCCAGAACAGAACCTATACCATCGGCATCGTCGGACTCGGCTATGTGGGCCTGCCGCTTATGTGGACCTTCCACGAGAAGCAGATGCCCGTTCTCGGGTTTGATATCGACAGCGACAAGGTCGACGCCATCAAAGCCGGCAGATCCTACATAAAGCACCTCGGCGAGCCCATGATGCAGAAACTTGCCGCCTCGGAACTGTGTGACGCCACCACCGATTTCGCCCGCATCCCCGAAGCCGATGCCGTGCTCCTGTGCGTGCCCACTCCGCTGGATGAGCACCGCGAGCCCGACATGACCTACGTCGAGGGCACCGTCCGCACCATCGCCCCGCACCTGCGCCGCGGACAGCTGGTCATCCTGGAATCGACTACCTGGCCCGGCACCACCGAAGAGCTGATCATCCCGCTGCTGGAACAGATCTCAGGCTTGAGCGCTGAAACCGACTTCTACGTGGCCTACAGTCCGGAGCGCGAAGATCCCGGCAACCCCAATTTCAATACCGCAAAAATCCCGAAAGTGGTGGGCGGACATGGCCCCGATGCCCTGCAGCTTGCCTGTGCGCTCTACGATACCGCCATCGTCCAGACCGTCCCGGTCAGCGATACGGCCACCGCAGAGGCGGTCAAGCTCACCGAGAATATCTTCCGTTCGGTCAACATCGCGCTGGTCAACGAACTCAAAGTCGTCTTCCACGCCATGGGAATCGACGTTCACGAAGTGCTGGATGCCGCCGCGACAAAGCCGTTCGGCTTTATGAAATTCACACCGGGACCCGGTCTCGGCGGGCACTGCATCCCTATCGACCCGTTCTACCTCACCTGGAAAGCGCGCCAGTACGAGCAGAACACCCGCTTTATCGAACTGGCCGGTGAGGTCAACACCGACATGCCGCGCTATGTGCTTCGGCGCACCATTGAGGCGCTTAACGCGCACAAAAAGTCGGTCAACGGCAGCCGCATCCTGCTGATCGGGCTGGCCTACAAACCCGATGTGGACGATGACCGCGAGTCGCCCACGTACAAGCTGATGGACCTGTACACCGAAATGGGCGCAGAAGTTGCTTATTACGATCCGTATGTGCCGATCATCAAACCGAGTCGCGAACACGGACACTGGGCCGGCACACCATCGGTTGCCTGGGACAAGCAGACCATCTCCGGCTTCGATGCCGTGATCATTTCTACCAACCATGCCGGGGTGGATTACGACCAGCTGTCCCAATGGTCCGGATGTATCATTGATACCCGGAATGCCATGAACGGCCGCGAAGGACTGAAGGAAGGGCAGGTATGGAAGGCGTGAAGCAGCAGGACTTTTAAATCGACCCGCTGTTAAAGGTTGCATTTAACACTGCTTTTTTGATATACTAGGCGCAAGTGTATCCAAATCACGCTATCACATCTATGATGACGTCTATAACTACCCGCTCCAGAAATATTTCGCTGGCTGCCATTGCCATGGCGGCATTTGTCCTGCTTGCAACAAGTCTCACCGCCAATGCGCAGCAAACCGGCCAGAGAGAGGCCCTTCCGGAACTGAACCGGTGGAACGTGCAGGTCAATACCGGCACCTACATGGGTTCATACGGCCGTGGGCTCACGCCCTACACTGGTTCTCTCGGTAGCTTTTCCCGCTACTACAATCCCACCTTCAGCGTGGATGTGGAATACATGGTCTCTCTGAACGTTGGCCTCAAGGCCAGTTACGTCTATTCCGCTCTTGAGAGCAGGTCCGGTGCCGCAGCGTTCAAGAACGACTATCAGATGTTCAACCTGGGTGTCAATTTCTATCTCTTCAAGCTTTTCGACGTCACGTTCCTGACCGAAAGCATCAACCCGTACGTGACCATGCGCACCGGCTACAGCCGCAGCAGCCTGTCCAACCTGCGGGGCCAATCTGATCGTAGCGGATTTCACGGGCACTACGGACTGGGTGCAGGCACCCGCTACCGCATCAACGACCGGATCGACGCCTCGGCAACCTACTACTACACTTTCTACAACCCGGCCATCCGTATCGACGGACAATCGCGCTCCGGACTTTATGAGACACAACGTCTGGCCGGCTTCAAGATCGGTTTGTCGATCAAACTGGGCAGCTCTGACCGGCAAAGCGCACGCTGGTTCCGCCGGGCGCGCCACGCCGCAAGCCCGAATCTCATCTTCATTTGAGATTCCTGTTCCGCCTGCTCCGGCTTTTGGATGCTATCTTTGCAGCATAAAGTGCCGGCAGGCAAGCTTGCGGATCACGTTCAAAAAAGTGCCGAAATGAACTGAAAAATACGGCGGGGGGGAGTGCCGGACGGAACAGCAAGGCAAATCAGATGGCTTTGTGAGTTGTTGTTATTCTCTTATCATCACCCTATATTGCTCTATCACTTGCCGTTTTTCACTCACTTTGTTTTGAAGTGTAACAATGTCTGTCCGATTTTGTTTCAAAAATTCGTAAATAAACTGGTTTATTCTGTAATTTTTCTCCAATACAGCTTTTCCATGCAAAGAACATAAATCAGACCACGGGGGTCTCATTAAACAACATTGCGATAGATTGCAATAGCTGTTTCTCGGCATCACAGAAAATTTATTTCACATATTAAATACGAGAGTCATGATATCTTCATTGAAAACCCGCTTTTCCACAAAAATGACCACGGCGGTGCTCTTGCTTCTGCTCACCGCTCTGACCGGTCTTCCGGAAACCGGACTGTCCCAGGACCGCGATCACGTCCCGCCGCGTCCGGAGCTGCGTAAATGGAGTTTTCAGGTATACGGAGGTTCTTTCGTTGCTCGAACCGGCACCGGCGTCACCCCGTTCTCCGGTTCCACCGGGGTCAACTCCGGTTGGGTAAATCCGGCATTCGGAGCCGGCATTGAATACATGATCAATCCTTCGCTTGCGGTCAACGTGCGCTATGTGTACACCACGATCGAAAATGATGACGGACTCCCGACCTATGAGAATACCTACCAGTCGGTATCGTTGGGACTCAGCCTCTATCTTTTTAATCTCACCATGCTCGATAAAGGCCATTCATGGTTCAGCCCCTATATTTCGCTGAACGCTGGCTACGGCCAGACAGAATGGACCAACCGTGTTGGCCGGCCGGACCGGGATGTTACCCACGGCCATTACGGATTCGGACTGGGTACGCGTATCCGCCTGAGCAGCGCCCTGGATCTGTCACTTGATTATATGTACCACCAGTTCAACCCGACATACCATGTGGACGGGCACAACAATATCAATGGCATCCGCGACAATGACCGCGTGGCCGGCTTGATGGGCGGACTCGTCTTCAACATGGGAAGCTCCCGCCGTCCGCACTCCCGCTGGTATTCACCCATTCCCGCCACGCAGGAGTGGCGCAGAAGCGTAGATTCGGCGATCGCCGGACGCGAGGACGAATGGGATCGCATCCTGAGTGACCTCGAACGTCAGGACGCCCGCCTGGCCCAGCTCAACCGCGAAATGCAGGAAAAAGCCAGCCAGCGCGACCTCGATCAGGCACGCCGCACCATGGATATGCTGGAAGCACAGTTCGACGAAATGGGTTCCCAGTTCGACAGCGACATCCAGCGCATCGACCGCATTCACGAGGCGGCCGGTATCGCACACCTGACCCGCACCCTTGATCCCGGGCTCTACATCCAGACCTACGCCGCCTGGAGCACGCGTTTCACCCACCGGGCCCTCGAAATGACGCGTGACGGCCTTGCACAGCGCGGATACGAAATAGACAGGCTCTCCTTCTTCGTCTATCAGCTCCCGAACGGACTCTACACCGTACAGATCGGCAACCTGAGCAGCCTCGAGGAGGCCGACGACGTGCTCACCGGCGTACTTGACATCTTCGACGACGCCTTCATTCACCGGCTCGAGTCAGACCAGTAATTCTATCCACAGAAACGCCGCTTAGCAGCATAAACTTCCAGGAAAAACAAACCGCCGGACGTACGTTCCGCCGCGGGCTCACTCCGTAATACGCAACGCTTCATGAACATTCTGGTTACCGGCGCGGCCGGTTTCATCGGCTATCATCTCTCACGACGGCTGCTTCAAGACGGCCACTCCGTCACAGGCATCGATAACCTCAATGATTACTACGATCCCCGCCTCAAACGAGACCGTCTGGCACAATTGGGGGTGAAGGTAGAGGTAGGGGTGGATGCGGACACCGCCGGCAGTTTCCGCTTTGTGCGTATGGACCTGGTGGATAGCGGCGCCATGAATGCCCTGTTTGGCGAAAGCAATTTTGACGCCGTGGTCCACCTCGCCGCTCAGGCCGGCGTGCGTTACAGCCTGCAGAACCCCCACGCCTATATCGACAGTAACATCACCGGGTTCCTGAACATCCTGGAAGCGTGCCGTCACCATCCCGTTTCGCACCTCGTCTACGCTTCCTCCAGCTCGGTCTACGGCGCCAATACGCGCATGCCGTTCTCGGTGCACGACAATATTGACCATCCCGTCTCCCTCTACGCCGCAACAAAGAAGGCCAACGAGCTCATGGCGCACACCTACAGCCACCTGTATGGAATCCCGTCCACCGGCCTGCGCTTTTTCACCGTCTACGGCCCCTGGGGACGTCCCGATATGGCTTTGTTCCTGTTTGCCGAAGCCATGACCTCAGGCAAGCCCATTGATGTCTACAACCACGGCAAAATGGAGCGCGATTTCACCTACATCGATGACATCATCGAAAGCATCGTCCGTCTGATCCCCAGGCCACCGCAAGGCAACCCTCAGTGGAAATCCGACGAGCCCGATCCGGCTACAAGTTTTGCCCCATACCAGGTCTTCAACATCGGCCACAACCAGCCCGTGGCGCTCATGGAATACATAACCGAGCTTGAAAAGCAACTGGGTGTGACCGCCGAAAAGAACATGATGGATATCCAACCCGGCGATGTGCCACGCACCTGGGCCGACGTGACCGACCTGTTCGAATACACCGGTTACCGTCCTGAAGTGGCTGTTTCGGAAGGAATTGCCGCATTCGTCTCATGGTACAGGGAGTACTTCGGAAAGTGATCCAGGCCATTCCCGCTTCCGGCCATAGTCACTAAATCATCACCAGCCCATCTCCTGAAGGCCTGCCAGGCTCCGCTCATCATCCTGCAGCGGCCCTGCCTTTGACTGACAACCGCATCGGTCATGAAGCAATCACCTGCCTTGCTCGTGGCACGATTATCTGCAGGCGTCACGATTATCTTCTCTGTTTGTGGCACGATTATCTTCTCTGCTCGTGACACGATTATTCGCCTGGCTGATGATGACGTTTAAAGATGTTGCCCGCGATGACGTTTACTGATGTTTTTTTCAGTTTTTTTTCGCATGTTGTACCAGCTTACCGTCACCTAAAAGACCTTAACATTTTTGCTCATGAGGCACTCATACGGACTCACAAAAAAATGTGTTTCTGACCGGCATACGGCACATAATTGCAACGCACGTCCTCGCAACGTACGTGATTGCAGCGGCCTTCCCTCACATGCCAGCAACGTTATTACGCTTCGCTGTTTCAACACACTCCCTGCATACAACCATGTCGCTCTTCCGGCATGGAAACGAGGCCCCTTTCCGGTGTTACTGATTGTTACCATATGCCTGATCATTGCCGGAGTATCGCTTGCGGCAAACACAACTGCCCGGGCAGCAGGATCGTCGCTTTCCGAAATGCCAGCTACGACCGGCTTGTCCGCGCTCAATCTCCCGAATGGCAAGCTCAGCTATCCCGTTCCGTCACCATCCAACCCTGATATTATTGCCTACACAAGGAAAGATGGAAACCGGCACTACCTGCACCTGTATCACGTGACCACCGAAACTGACGAACGGATCGTCCACCAGACCCGCCGGGAACAGGAGATCCAGGGACGCCTTCGATCGGTCCCTCGAAACCTGGCTGAAGCACTGATGCGCAACGCCGGCCTGCCGACAGGTTATTTTGAAGGAGATTTTGTCTGGCGACCCGGTCTGGATCAGTTCGGCTACCAGTGGTTTGCCTTTGTTGCCACCCAGGCCGGTAAAACCCAGTTGCACCTGGGGTACATCGCTTCCGGCGAAAGCCTGCGTACCGTCGTGTTCCCCATCGCTTTTGGCAACGTGGTCACAAATCCCGCGTTTTCACCCGATGGCAACAAGCTGGTCTTCTCAGTTGACGGGCAGCTTTACATTGAACAGGATATCGGCCGTGTCATACGGAATCGCGAATTCAAATTGATGCAGCCCCGGCGGATCACAGGTCATGCCAATGGCAGCTTTTTCCCCTCATGGTCGGCCGACGGCGCCATGATCGCCTATCAGGCAAGACCGGATGAAGGCCGGCGTACCGGCTTCGAAACCATTTTTGTTGTCGATGTCTCTGATTTGCCGGAAGGACGGCTGCCCAGGGCCCACAGGGTCTCCATCGTTGACGAAGAAGACGCGGTGAGCCACCACCAACGTCCATCCTGGGCACCAACCGGCCGCATTCTGGCCTGGTATGAGCACATCGAACAGACAGAGCAAGACACAGGAGAGGACAACGCCGCACAAACCATCCGTGATGGCAATGATAACGACACCCCCGAGGAACACCACCAGGCCAAAAACATCCGCCTGGTCCGGGTGGATTTTGACCGCAGCCGCAACGCATGGATCGGGATGTCACTCCAGCGCCCGGCCCGGCGCTTCTTCGCCGAATCTGTCTATGCGTTCGAAAGAAGTGCTCCCCGCTGGACCATCATCGAATACGACCGGCGTCCGGCCGAAGGAATTCTCTGGGTCCGTTATGCACCAGACCTTGATCACCCGCTGCATTTCTCACACCTCAACTACTACGCCGACAACCGCGCCGATTTTACGTTCAACATGTTCAGCTTCAGCAATCGGTTCGAGTGGCTTGAGCGCACCCGCAACAACCGGTATCCCGCAGCCATCCAGTCCGCCGGACACGTCCGCTATGTCTATGTTGCCGAAGTTGATGACCGACAACAGCTGAAAGTGGTGGACCGCCAGACTACCGCAATCCAACCGCTCATTCGCATGGAACGCAGAGAGGTGCCCGCGGTGATACGAAGTGGCATCTATCCGGGATGGGGCCATTTCCATATCGATGAAAACCGACGGGCGGCCTGGCTGACCGGCACATTTACCGCCCTGGCAGGTGCCACTGTGACCGGTGCCGTTATCCGTTATCGGACAGACGACTCGCAAAACCCCAGCGACGCCTTGCTGATCTCGCTTGGAGCTGCTACAGGCATTGCCTGGACCTTCAGCCTGATCGACCTGAGCCGCCAGTTCCCATCCTACAAGGAAATTCCCGTAACCAGCACCTTCGAGGGATATCGCAGCGATGTCACCCATGTCCATGATCACGAATACCTCACCGTAAAAGGACCGGTCAAGCGGGATGCCATGCTCCTATCAGCCCTTTATCCCGGACTGGGACAGATCTACATCGGTGAAAGAAGAAAGGGGTACATACTTGGACTCACTTTCACCGCACTGGCGGGCTCTACCGTGGCAGGAGCGGCATACCGGTATCATTACGACGGACCGACACCCTCAAACGAGGTGCTCATCGGCCTGGGAGCCGCGACGCTCGGAACATGGATCTTCAACATGATCGATGTCCAGCAATCGTTCAGGAACAATTACTTTGCCTCGGCTGCCGGGGGGGATGGGGCCGGAAACACATCCCAGACACTCGCCGGCCGAACGGAAATTTCGCTGGTTCCGCGCGTTGACTATTTACGGATAGGAAATTATGCCTATCGCGAATACGCGGCTATTGGACTTTCGCTGTCGTTCTGATTATTAGTAAAGTAACCGTATGCTTGTTGACCTGATCGCCGGGGCGCGACCCAATTTCATGAAAATCGCCCCAATTACGCATGCCATCCGCAAGGCGCAGCTGGAAGGTGCCGATATTTCATTCCGCATCATCCATACCGGACAGCACTACGATCAGAATATGAGCGGGAGTTTTTTCGAGCAGCTGGGCATTCCCGAGCCGGATCACAACCTGGGTGCCGGCGGTGGGACACAGGCCGAACAGACCGCTGCCATCATGACCGGCTATGAACGGCTGCTCATGGAGGGACCGCGTCCGGATATCTGCATTGTGGTGGGCGATGTCACATCCACCATGGCCTGCTCCATCGCTGCCAGAAAACTGGGCATCCGGGTGGCCCATGTGGAAGGAGGGATACGATCGCGCGACTGGACCATGCCCGAGGAGATCAACCGCGTGGTCACCGACAGCATCACCGACTATTTTTTTACCACCTCGGAGATGGCCAACCAGAACCTGGAGTCCGAGGGGGTCGGACCGGACCGCATATTTTTCGTCGGCAACACCATGATCGACACGTTGCACGCGCAGCTGCCACACCTGCGTGAGCCGGATCTGGTATCGGAACTCGGGCTGCGGAAAGGCCGGTATTTTTCTATGACGCTGCATCGGCCGGCTAACGTGGACGAGGGGCAGACGCTGAAAACGCTCATCGAAAATATCATGGAAAACACAGGCGGGGAGCCGGTTATCTTTCCGGCGCACCCCCGTACACGGATTATCCTGGACCGCCTTGGCATATCCCATCCAGATCTGCACATGACCGAACCGCTGGGATACCTGGAATTCATCTGGCTGGTGCGACACGCGCGGGCGGTCATCACCGATTCCGGCGGCATCACCGAAGAAGCCACCGTACTGGGCGTGCCATGCCTGACGCTGCGCGATAACACCGAACGGCCCGAAACCGTCACATTGGGCACCAACGAACTGATCGGAACCAATCCGGAATCCATTGCCCCTGCACTGAAACAGCTCCTGAGCGGCAAGTGGAAGGAGGGCAATGTGCCCGAAAAATGGGATGGAAAAACATCCGGACGCATCGTTTCCACGCTGTTGGTTCTGTACGGATCCGGAAAGCTGGCACCGCACCGGCCTTTCCGCGACGATACGCTGCTGTTCCGTCCGCAGGATTAAGATAGCGCCTGCCAGGCATATCCATCCACACTAATGAACTGCAAAACGTGAGAGCAGAAAGTGGTCAGGGAATAGCTTTTTTCGAATTTGCGCCGGGGAAATACAGCAAGTAGCGGCGATTGCAACACTCCACATGGATGACAGGGAAAAAACGGCTCAAACCCCGATGCCAGCGTTTCCTTTTGATGCGCTCCATCGGGGAACCACATTTGCGGCAGGTACGTTGGAAGGTAAAGCGGATCATGGCTTTGTTTTGATGTTGCAGTCGCTACAACAATCGGAACAGGACGTTGACCGTTGACCAGTTGAAATATCCATGACCCGGCATCTCCCGAATACACAGGAGTATGATCAAAACGTCATGGACATTCTATGTGAACTTAGAACCGATGAACCATGTTGCGTTGCTCCGATTAATAACAGCATTTTTTCATTAATTTCAAAGCAGGTAAATCCTCGCAATTCAAAGGTCGCATCACACCACGCCATCCAAGAAATGACAAACCGGTTGTATTATAATTCTTCGCGCTCGTTGATCCTGCGGTTCTTCCCGGCCGTTCTTCCGTTTGCAATACTGATCCTGCTTGTACCTGCCGGATGTGTCCTGGAGCAACCCGGCAATATCTCACAATCTGAACCGGATACCCCCGAGTCATTCCTGCTCTCGTGGCAGCGCGATCCCACATCCACCATGACCATTGACTGGTATCCAGAACCAGGCACACACCCCGAAATGGAATACCGGCGGATGCGGGAGGCGGAACGGACAGATATTGACGGCGCTGAGACACGGGATGCGCGATCGCATGCCGTTCTGGAATACCGGAAATTGGGCGAGGAGGAGTGGGCCCGGGTTGATGGCGATTTTATTCTGGTTCCCGGCACGGATTTCGGGTTCCGGCGCACCGAACTCACCGGACTGCTTCCCGACCAGCGGTACGAATTCCGCTTCAATAGGCAGCCACCGGTCTACCAGTTTCGCACCATGCCCGAACAGCTGACGCGCCCCATACGCTTTGTGGCCGGGGGCGACCTGATGCATCACGCCCAGTGGATGGCTAGGACAGCGGCCAGCGTCATGCGGACGGAAGACGCTGATGAACTCGATTTTGCAGTGATCGGCGGCGATCTGGCCTATGCCGATGGAGTAGTGCGGAAAGTCGGCCGCTGGTACGACTACTTCCAGGTCTGGAGCGAGGAGATGATCACTTCGGACAACCGAGTCATTCCGCACATCGCCGCCATCGGCAATCACGAAGTAAGGCAGGGGTACATCTACAATTATACCCCGGACCAATACCTGCATCCCGAGTTTGTCCGCCGGGAGGCGCCCTATTTCAGCACGTTCATTCCCTTTCCCGGTCCGGATGCCTACGGTGTGCTCGATTTCGGTGATTA
>SL_3KL_010_SEDDRAFT_10000086_pt1 | contig 57400 bp, 45 predicted proteins | sample SodLakKL_010_SED_2_FD_10381 | JGI IMG/M metagenome (IMG submission 10381)
GCCTTGGATTCGTTCCGATCAGCCGAAACGAACGCTTCGGGAATTCACCGCCTTGACTTTTTGGTACTTTTGGGTCAAGCCAAAAGTACAATAGAAAAAGTAGCCACTCTCCATTCTTAAAAAAGGCTAATCATTAAAAAATATAAATCACAATGCAGGTTTCCCGATGCGGAAGTCAGGAAAAAACCTAAAAAAACATCAATCCAAAATGATTATTATCTATTTTGTTCTAATCGTGTAATGGATTACGTTTATAAGTTTGGCAACTGCTTCTGAAGCATTCCAGCAAAGAGCCGAGGCGGGTAGAGATAATTAACAAAAAACTGTTTAATGCATAGGTTAAATATGGATCGTAAGTGGGTATATAATCTGGGAATTTTTATTGTAATCGTAGGGCTTTTCGTACTTGTAAGCCAGGCTTTCACATCTATCATCATTGGTTTTCAGGAAGGGATGGGAGGTGAACCATCGGGAATGAAAGTTTGGTTTGAGGAAGAAAGTCCACTGCGTATTTTAATACTGGGTACAATTTTGATAGGCTTTAACCGTGTACTGAATAAAGATAAGGAAGCCTGAAAAATGCATCTGAAAACCAATGATGAAATGTTTAATGAAGTACTTGAAAGCGTAAAGCAAGGCGGAGATATTCGTAAAGGCAAACGTAAACCGTCCAGGTATACTGTGATTGAAGAGCCTGATGTTGCAGCGATCCGGGAAAAGTACGACATGACCCAACAGGAATTCTCTACCCTGCTTGGAATCAGTGTTGGAACGCTTCGAAACTGGGAGCAAGGAAGGCGAAAGCCTCAGGGGCCCGCTAAAGTACTTCTGAAAATTGCAGAGAAGAGACCGAAAGCGATTCTGGAATCTTTATCGTAAACTTTTCGTCAAATAACCAGCGGCTCAAGCGGACGAGTTTTCGTTTCGGGTCTTTGGAAATTTGGTTGCCTCGTAGCTTAACCGCCAAACCGTTATGCCAATGATTTGTGGGAGTTGCCAAAATTTTTGAAAAGTAGTACTTTAGTATCACTATGAAGACAGAACTTGTTACAACGCTCAAACGTCAGGCAACAAAACTCTTAAAGGAGCTCAGAGAGGAAAAAGAACCGGTATTGATCACAGAGCACGGAAAACCATCTGCTTACCTGGTTGATGTGGATCACTTTGAACAAATTCAAAAGAAGTTAAAGTTGTTGGAAGGTTTGGCCAGAGGGGAAAAGGCCATTCTTGAAGACCGTATAGTTCCACATAAAGATGCCAAAAAGCGCATGGCGCGATGGCTCGAATAATTTGGACGGAACCGGCTCTTCAGGAGCTTGATGAAATTGCAGACTATATTTCGCTGGATGATCCAAGAGCGGCAAAAAATTTAGTTCGAGAGACTTTCAAACGGGTAGACTATTTAGCTGAGCATCCAGAGAGTGGAAAAAGTTTAGATGAATTTGAAGCATCCGTTTATCGGGAAATTGTTTTACCGCCTTGCAGAATATTTTATCGAATAGATGATGACATTGTGTACATCATCCATGTGATAAGAGAAGAACAGTTGCTTCACATAGATATTTTGGAATCACGATAATCATCGGCTTATTGACATAACCAGTAAATCAACCGGAAGCGTTTGCGTTTAGTTGCTTACATTCAAGAACTTAGCCACGCCGGTTATTTGCCAGACCGTTACAGAGCTATTTAAAACTCCGAACTATATGTAGTGCCAATGCAGAAAAACGACATAAATTCAAATATAGCATTACTGATTGGCTTAAAATTATTTGATACCGATCAAATATCTGAGGAGCAAAAAAAGGACTACCAGAGCTTTTTTAATGAGTCTAAAAGCTCTGCAAGTAATCAAGACTTAATTAAGAAATGGGCTTGTAAGTTTTTGCCCGAACCAATAAAAATAACAAGTAAAAAAATTACAAGGCTCATTAGTTCGAGCTCTTTAATTTTGATTATTCTATCATTTGTAATTGGAATTACGGCTGCTGGTGTACTCTTTCAATATGACGGATCATCTCCAATAAATGTATTACCGATTCTTACAATATTTATCCTGCTCCCCTTATTATTTTTGATTGGCTCACTCTTACTTCCGGCAATTACAAACACAGATACAAGTTTACTCTCTCCTCTTTTTCATTGGATTGAAAGTAAGGCCGGTGCTTACGTTTCGAAATACGATGAAAAATATGCTCATATTTTAAACAGTGAAATTAGTGAATATGAACTTATTTATAATGAGCCTGTCATCCTTTTTTTTAAAAAGACACTCCAAAAATGTGCCGCTTTTTATGTGATTGGTGCCTTGGTATGGATGATACTTAATGTGACCACAACTGATTTAGCCTTTTCGTGGAGCTCAACACTTGAATTAGAGGCTGAAAAAATATACAACATTACAACTGTTATGTCAGCCCCCTGGTCATGGATACTTCCATCCGCAACGGTAGATTTTCAAACTGTAGAGTCAACGAGATTTTTCAGAGCTGACCGGTCAGATCTTTTAGAAGTATCATCTGGCCGATGGTGGTCATTTATATTTATGAGTATAATAGTCTACAGTGTATTGCCCAGAGTTTTATTATATGCCTATTACAAAGCACGTATAAATAAAAGATTGATTCAGTCAATAGTTGAATCGGATCAAGGCCATACCATTCTCAAAATTAGTGATGATAAATTAATTGTTGAATCTCCGGAAGGGCAAAATTCAGAGATATATCCTGATTTCGATGCAACAACTTCGGCTAAACAAAAAACCAAATCCGTTTGTGTTTTGATTTGGCATGTATCCAATATTAATGAAGAGAAGTTATCGGAATACTTGAATAGGAATATCATCTCTTTAAATAAAATAAGCGGCATCAGCCCAACAAAAAATGATAAAATTATAGCACAAAAAATTGCCAATGAATCAACTGTCAATAACAATTCAGATATCATTGTATTTATTAAATATTGGGAGTCGCCTAATATTAGGTTTGAAAAGGTGCTTACTGAAATTTTAAATCATAACTCAAAAAGCAGAATTCAAATAATTCCTTTATACGAAGATGTTAATCAACTTAATTCAGTAAATGAATCGAATTGGAAGAATAGAATGGCTTCACTCAACCAAAAACTTGGATCGAAAAGAATATTTCTTGAAGTATCTGAATCAGTAGATATAAATAGGCTATTATGAGCGAAAATTCCACACCGGTTTTTGTAATTACAGGAGCTCCTAATAAAGGAAAAAGTACTTTTGTGAAAGCATTAACTAACGACCCAAATGTAGTTATAAAAAGTACAGCAGGAACTACCACTAAAAGTAAGCCATATCATTACTACAAAAAGAATAGTGAGGGAGATATGGAGAAGCTACTTACACTATGGGATACTCCAGGCTTTGAAAATCAAGCGGAAGTTTTTGAAATACTTAATGACTGGAAAAAAGAAGGGCATGAAAGGCCATTAGAACTAATACAAAAGTATGTAAATACTTATAAAGGCCATCCCGATCATAAGCGTGAGGTAGAAATATTTAAACCCCTTGTAGACTTTGCCTGCATTATTTATGTAGCAGATTGTTCAAAAAGCTTTAGTAAGGAAGATTATTTAAGAGAAATTCAATTGCTTCAGTTCACAAACTTGCCAAGAATTGCAATCCTTAATCCAATTGATGGAAATTTACACATAGAATCATGGAGAGAGGGGTTACGACAGTATTTTCACACTATAAAAGTTTTTAACCCACATAAAACAACTTTTGAAGAAAAACTAAGCACTCTCAGTGCTTTAAGCCATCTGCATGATAAATGGGAAAGACCAATAAATTATGTGATAGATTTAATAGAGAATGATAGAAAGCAGATACTTGAGGAATCGGCAAGAATCATAAGAAAAACAGTTCTTGAAATATTCGATAATGAATTCGAAATAAATGTCGACCCTTTACAAGATGATGATGAACACAAAGAAGAGTTACTGAAGCAGGCTCGCAAGTTTGTTATAAATAAAATGAACTCAAGCCAGAAGAAAATTAACTCATTATTTGGCATTGATATTGAAATAGAGTTAACTGAAAATTATGAAGATAACGACTTATTTAGCGAAACTGTCCGGAAACGTAATTTAAGCCCCCATCAACGTGGGTTTATTTGGGCAGTTGGAGGAGGTGCAATTGGTGCATTAATTGATGCTGCTGCGGGTGGATTAACATTTGGAGTTTTTACTGCAATCTTAAGCTCCGGCGGTTATGCAACTGGTTACTTTAGCGATTTTAAGCCTCAGGATTTATTAAACATAAAAAAATATATCAACTCTGAGAGAAAAGAGAAGATTAAAGTAAAGTCTTTAAATCCGGAAATAGGTTTTTTAGTTATTAACCGACTCAGGCAGGTTGTCTCTAACCTGCATAACAGGACAGCCGCAAATACAGAGAAAATCGTAATCAACAAGGATCTTGATAAAAAAAGCTTATTAAAAATTTCAAAGCTGATAAATCAAATATCTAAGTCTAAAAAGCAACGATATTCTGAATCTAATAAAAAAGAGTTATTCGATTTTATCCATCAGAAGTTAATTGAAGATCAAAAAGGACATCCGGGTCAAATGAATTAAATTTCGATACGCTCTATAATTTCGCTTTAATTTAAATTTGCAAAATCCCAAATCCACTCATCTTTATTATCCATCACCCAACTGTTCATGAAATTATTTATTAACGTGAGTTCGAGATAAAACTAAAGGTATCGTCAGTTTGAGCGCAGTTCCGACCGCTTTTTGGCCGGAACGAAGTCGAAAACTCTATATTTCGACTTCATACCGATGGAAAGGCACCATCGGAATTTCGCTCAATATGACATAGTAACCATTTATCATCATTCTTATCTCGAACTCACGTTAATTAGAAAATTGGATCAGCCTGGGAATATAAACGCGGAATTCAATAAAACCGCTTGAATGCTGGAATGGCATGATTCAGATATCACAACATAAATAAAAAACGTACCATCATGGAATCTGATCGAAACAATGTGATCGTAATGGATGGCGGAATGGGCCAGGAACTCAGGCGCCGGAGCAGCCGCCCGCCATCTCCCTTGTGGTCTGCCCAGGTAATGCTGGATGAACCGGAACTGGTGGTTTCGGCTCATCGCGATTACATCGAAGCCGGGGCAAAAGTTATTATTCTGAATACGTACAGCGCCACGCCACAGCGCTTGGAACGGGACGCTGAACCCGGACTGTTCGAACCGCTGCATGCTGCCGCGCTGGACGCAGCCCATAAAGCGCGCGATGCGAGCGGAAAAGAAGATATACGAATTGCCGGTTGCCTGCCGCCGCTCGTGGGGAGCTATCACCACGAAATCGTCCCTGACAACGCTGCCTGTCTTAAATCATACCGCCGGATAGTCGCGACACAAGCCAACGGTGTCGATCTTTTCATCTGCGAGACCATGTCCCTGGCCCGCGAAGCGCTCGCCGCGGTGAAGGCTGCCGTGGAAAGCAACCTGCCGGTATGGGTGTCCTTCACAGTAGATGACGGTGACGGCGCAAGGTTACGTTCCGGTGAATCTCTGGCCGAAGCAGCCGAAAAAGTCGTGCGTAATGGCGCTGAAGGCCTCCTCGTAAATTGCTCCGCACCTGAAGCGGTCACCACTGCAATGGATGTGCTTTCAAGATTTAATGTAACCTACGGCGGCTATGCCAACGGCTTCAAATCTGTTGATGCTCTGGAACCAGGCGGCACAGTAGATGTGCTGGAGGCGCGAAAAGACCTTGATCCCGCCGCCTATGCCGAGTATGCACTGGGCTGGGCAAAACACGGTGCCGGTATCATAGGGGGATGCTGCGAGGTCGGCCCGGCTCATATCAGGGCTTTGGCTGAAAAACTGGTTGATCATGGGTTCACCAGGGAGCAGTAGCTCTCAGAACTCAATAGCAATCTCATTGAAGTTTTAATTATTATAATTTATTTATCAGTTTGTTATTTAATGTTTTATGAACGGCATATCATATTTTTTTATTTCAAACCTATCATTTTTATTTATTAACAGATATGCTTGGAATTTTCCGGGATAATTATTCATCCAAACAGTTTGTCAGGTAAATTAAAATCAGCGGTCTAACAAACCATTTCGCTTCGCGTGCAAAAGATGAGTACTACCTGTTCAACAGATGACCGCTTTGCTTGTGAATGATGAACCCGTGGACCTGTTCAGTTTTCTTGTTGAATTTATTAGGTTGCTGTCTGGTCGCAGAAACGCCAAACCTTTTGTGGAACATTACTCATCACCCTATTATGGACTTAAATAAAATCCATAGTCTGTTTCTTCTTTCTCTTTTGGTTGGATGCCGTTCTTCTACAGAGTCCGGTAGTCTTAAAAAGTTGATACTGAATTCTAAGGTGATGACAAATAGATGTGTATCGTTTTCATCCCAAAATTGTCATTGGAACAATGACAATTTTGCCCGAAGGGTCGACAAATCATTGTGAACCAATGTTTTGTCGGGGTTGACCCCGATATTGAAACTAGTAAGGGTTCATTCTTTAATAAATACTCATAAACCTTTGTGTTTCAATGTCGGCCCGCAGGGCAAAAAAGGTCTAACGACTTTTTTGGGTTCATATAATTTTAGTGTGTGAAATGTGGGTTCAGGAAACTCATCGTGGTGCTAATGAAGCTCTCTTTACGAAATCCGCCGGGTCTTTTGCTATCCTTCATATTTGCACCGCTCCTGGCAGTTTTTCCTGGGCTTTTGCTTGAAAGAGTACACAATGACGGCAGATAAAACTGAAGAACGAATATCGTATCGATTATTCCCTCTATTGAGACGAGTAAAATTCATTATCCGTACTTTTTAAAAATTGACCTGGCATCACTCAGAAATCACAACTTGGGGAGTTGTTCTAAAGTGATTAAATAAGTCCGGGATAACGGTTAGCGGGTAGCTTGAATGGGTATTGATGACGATAAAGATTCCTGTACCGTCTTCAGGAGAAAAAGCGATCTCGCTTCGAAATCCGTTCACATACCCTCCGTGAAATATAATTCTTTGGCCATGATTATAAAGCACTCTCCACCCCATTCCGTAGTGCGTTTGGCGTACTCCATCCCAATGCCGGCTGAATCGCTGGTTTCGGATGGTTGCCAGGGGCTCATAAATATCCGCGAGTGTCTCCTCAGAAATAATATCCGGATAATGTCCTGTTAACAGCAGCAGCCACTTCCCCATATCTGAGGCCGATGCATTAATTCCGCCGGATGAAACCGCGTTATAATACCTCCTGTTAATTGGAACGGGAACACGTCCCCGTGCACGCGAATGAAAAATATGAGGCGTTGCCCTGTTATCCGAATTTATCATGCTGTAATAGTCTGTTGAGGAGTGATTCATCTCCAGCGGCTTAAAAAGCTTATCATGCAGCAGCGTGTCAAAGCTTGTGTTTGTTTTGGCTTCCAGGACACTTTCAATCACTGAAAATGCAGCATTCTGATAGGAATGCTGAGCACCTTCTCTTGCGGCCAGGGGAACTACTTCAAAACGGGGGATAATTTGATCCAGAGTAAGCCCGTCTTCAATCAAATTTGTATATGCATGGCGCGGCAATCCGACTGTGTGCGACAGCAAATGCCTCACCTGAATCCGGCCGGTCTGTTCCGGGTCATTCAGCCTGAATTCATTCAAATAGCGGGATACCGGCTGATCCCAGTTTACGACTCCCTCTTCTGCCAGCACTCCGGCCAGAACCGAGGTAAAACCTTTGGACAGGCTCCCCAGTCTGAATACGGTATGTTCATCCACTTTGTCGGGCTTGCCTCTCTCTTTTACCCCGAAGCCTTGTTGAAATACAACCCTCCCCTCTTTTACGATGACAACCGCCGCGCCGGGAATTTCTTCTTCGATCATGCCTTCTTCAAAATTCCTGGCAAAATCATCCAGGTACATAGCCAGGTAAGGATCCATCACCCACTCTTCGGGTTCAGGCTCCACAATTTTCGGTTCAGGTTCCGGTATGAAATTGGCGAAGGCCAGGTACGATATAAAAAGAACGACAAGCAAGTAAATCGCAGATAATGATCGTATCACAGAATATCGATGAGTGTTAATTAGATGGAGTTTCTGTATCTGATATATTTATTCCTAAGGATACTAAAAAACCTGCTCTTATAGAACATAATTTGAGTAAAAATTTTTTATTTAAATTGAGTTTCCTCTAGGGATCCCTCGCGAGAATGACATTACCATTAAAAAATATATAATGGTTATGATGTTTACTGTGCAAACAATCCGGCCTCTCCAACCAAAATCAATCATTCCTGACTTGATAAGGAATCTCCAAACGTTGTTCCAGAACATCTCTGGTAAACGGAGGAGATTTCAACTACGTGCCTGTCTGCTGAGAAGGCAGGTTCAACAAATGAGAGTGTCGGGGCACGGTATGATGTTTTGAGGTATGACTGCCTTAAAACAAATGCGGGATGATGGCCTTTTTGAACTACAACAATTTAATTCAGCTCTCTTATCTCGAACTTACGTTACATATCAGTAACGGAAAGCAAGGCCAGAGAAACTTCTCGAAAAATTACTCAAAAACAATGGTTTTGTCTTTGAAAATGAAAACCCGTTCTTCGAGCACCAGTTTTACGGCGGTGGCAAGCACATTTTTTTCGATGTCCCGCCCGGCCTGTGCCATTCCTTCCGGAGTATAGGTGTGGTTTACCGGAATCACATTTTGCGAAATAATCGGCCCCTCGTCGAGGTTTTCTGTGACGAAATGTGAAGTTGCCCCGATAATTTTCACGCCCCGGTCATATGCCTGCCGGTATGGAGATGCCCCGATAAATGCCGGTAAAAACGAGTGGTGAATGTTAATCATCCGATGAGGATACTGAGCAACGAACTCCGGTGTAAAAATCCTCATATACTTCGCCAGGATAACATATTTTGGCTGATATAATCTCAGGCATTCGCTGATCTTTTTCTCATGCTGATGACGATCAACACCATCCGCAGGGATATGATGAAACGGTATCTGAAACGATTCTGCCAGTGAGCGCAAATCATCATGATTGCTGATCACCGCTTTCACATCACACGGAAGCTCTGCGTATGCATTTCTTAAAAGCAGATCGCCAAGACAGTGTGGTTCTTTAGTGCCCATAATCACAACTGGCTGTCTTTTGATTGATGAAAGCCGAACATTTGCTCCATCGGGAAGTACCTCAAAAAGTTTTTCCTGAAAACTTTCTCCAAGGCTGTTACCCTCCACAACCGTCCTCATAAAAAAGTGCTTCGCCTCCGTATCCACGTACTCCTGGTTGTTGATAATATTCAGGCCGCGCCCGTAAATCTCTTTTGTAATATTATAGACCAGCCCTTTTTCGTCTGGGCAATCGATCAGCACTATTTGATCAGACATAAATCCGGTTTATTTCGTATTGCTTTGTTTTTCGTGTAAAAAGTGACCTTGAAGCGCCACTATGCAACTGTTAAAAAGAAAACCTTAAGAAGGGGTTGTCCAAAAAAGTCGTGCAATGAGATGATTCATCATCGATACCGTCATGCCGGACCCCGATCCCCCGAAGGGGCTGGCATCTCCTTTTCTTATCAAAAAGAGGAGATCACGTATCAAGTACGGGATGACGACCTGGTACTGGCGCAAGCGTCCGCTTGTGCCTTTGGTGCCTGAACCAAATCAATTTTGGAGTCTAACTCTGCCGCTTCTCATAAAAAAACCCGGACATAAATCCGGGCTTTCTGAATATATAGGAATTATACTTTTATCAAAGCTTCTATTTTTATCATGTTCTGGCAAGTTGCCGAACAAAATGATCAGCTTTTTTTCTTGTCTTCCTCAACATAATCGCGAAGCACTTTGTGTAAAATGCCCCCGTTTCGGAAATACTCAATTTCTACCGGCGTGTCGATCCGGCAAACGGTATCAAACTCAACCACATTGCCGTTTTCCTTCTCCGCTTCCACTTTCACGGTTTGCTGAGGTTTCAGGTCATCATCGATGTGGATGGTATAGGTTTCTGATCCGTCAAGACCCAGGGTTTCGTGAGTTTGATCGTCAGCAAACTGCAGTGGCAGAACTCCCATGCCAACAAGGTTCGACCGGTGGATTCTTTCGTAAGAAGCCGCAATTACCGCTCTCACGCCCAGCAGAATGGTGCCTTTTGCGGCCCAGTCTCGCGATGAACCGGTTCCGTACTCATGGCCTGCCAGTGCAACAAGCGGAGTCCCGTCTTTTTTGTATTGCTCGGCAGCTTCATAAATTGTGGTAATTTCTCCATTTGGATGGTATTTCGTAAAACCTCCTTCCGTGCCCGGTGCAAGCTGGTTTTTAAACCTCACATTGGCAAAAGTTCCACGCGTCATCACACGGTCGTTACCTCTTCGCGAACCGTACGAGTTGAAATCCGCAATCTCCACACCGTTTTCAATCAGGTATTTACCTGCCGGGCTCTCCGGTTTGATGTTACCCGCGGGCGAGATATGGTCTGTGGTGATCGAGTCACCAACTTTCACCAGCACCCTTGCATCGTTGATGGGCTGAATCGGCTTTGGTGTTTCTTCCATTCCCTTAAAAAATGGCGGCTCCTGGATGTAGGTTGATTCGTCCTTCCACTCATACAATTCACCGCCGCCAACAGGAATATCGTCCCAGGCTTCAGACTCAAATATATCTTCATACATTTGATCGAACAGTTCCGGTCGGATTGCCTGGTCCAGGAATTCGGTGATTTCTTCCGAAGTAGGCCAGATTTCCTTCAGGTAAACATCATTCCCTTCTTTATCTTTTCCGATCGGCTCATTGGCAAGATCGATGTCAACCGTTCCGGCCAGTGCATACGCCACCACGAGCGGTGGTGATGCCAGGTAGTTGGCCTTCACGTAGGGATGAATCCGTCCTTCAAAGTTCCGGTTGCCCGAAAGTACACCGGCTACAACAAGATCACCTTCTTTTACGGCATTCTCCACAGCTTCCGGCAGCGGGCCAGAGTTTCCGATACAGGTTGTGCAGCCGTATCCAACCAGGTTAAAGCCAAGCCGGTCCATATAGTCGGTCAGTCCTGCTTCTTTCAGATATTCTGTTACCACACGCGAACCCGGAGCCAGCGAGGTTTTCACGTAAGGCGGTACGCTCATTCCTTTTTCAACGGCTTTTTTAGCGATAATTCCGGCGCCCAGCATTACGCTCGGGTTGGAAGTGTTGGTGCAGCTTGTAATCGCCGCAATCACCACATCCCCGTGTTTCATCTCGATTTCCCGGCCGTTTTTGAAGACTCCCCTGCTTGCCAGTTTTTCCTGAGTAAGGCTGAAGCCCATCGTGGGGTCATTGCTGGTAAGCGAAGCCTCAAATGTTTTTTTCATATTTGGCAGTGTGATGCGGTCCTGCGGGCGTTTTGGCCCTGCAAGCGAGGTTTCCACATCGCCAAGGTCGAGCTCAAGCACTTCTGTAAATTCCGGGTCGGGAGTTTCATCTGTTCTGAAGAGCCCTTGTTCTTTCGTGTAGTTTCCAACAAGTTTTACAAGTTCATCACTCCGGCCTGTTCGGCTCATATAGCGCAGCGCTTCATCATCAATCGGGAAGAAACCCATGGTTGCGCCATATTCGGGAGACATGTTTGCGATGGTTGCGCGGTCGGGCAGACTCATGTTGCTGAGCCCTGTACCGAAAAATTCAACAAATTTACCGACCACACCGTGGCGGCGCAGCATTTCGGTAACGGTCAGTGTCAGGTCGGTTGCCGTGATGCCTTCCCGCAGTTTGCCTGTCAACTTCACACCAATTACTTCAGGCACCAGCATGTAGATTGGCTGGCCAAGCATGGCAGCTTCGGCTTCGATTCCGCCAACGCCCCATCCGAGGATGCCGAGTCCGTTAATCATGGTTGTGTGTGAATCTGTTCCGACAAGTGTGTCAGGATAGGCTACCGTTGTACCGTCGTCCTCTTTTCTTGTGAAGACTCCTTTCGCCAGGTATTCAAGGTTCACCTGGTGCACAATTCCGCGGCCCGGCGGTACTACCCGGAAATTGTCAAATGCTTCTTTCCCCCATTTCAAAAATTCGTACCGTTCGCGGTTTCTCTCCATCTCCTTTTCCACGTTGAACATGAAGGCGTATTCCTGCCCGAACATATCCACCTGAACTGAGTGGTCAATCACAAGATCCACGGGAACCTGCGGGTTGATTGACTGCGGGTTTCCGCCCATTTCACTCATAGCCGAACGAAGTGCTGCCAGGTCTACCACAGCCGGCACGCCAGTAAAATCCTGAAGCACGACTCTTGAAGGTTTAAAAGGAACTTCACCGCTTGGACTTTTTGCGTTATAATCAGCCAGAATTTTCACATCATCTTCGGTAATGGCAAATCCATCGTACTCTCGCAAAACAGCTTCTAAAAGTATTTTTATGGTAAAAGGCAGCCTGCTTACATTTCCATAACCAAGTTCTTCCAGTTTTTTGAGGCTAAATAAATGTGCCTCTCCCGAACCTGTATTAAATTTTAATTTCGTTTCCTTAAGTGGATTTTTACTCGTCATAAATCTTCCTCGGTTGAATTTTCAGGTATCGTAATTAGAATGCTTTAGCCTCTAAAAATATGGTATTTTTCAGAGAATATCTTTGACAATTCTGTTTGGTTTCGGCATACATCCGGCATCCGCTATCATAATTGTCCAAAACATTTCTGGAAAGCGAATGAAAAATTTACAGCCTTGATGGCATTTGTTCTCTATCTCGCAGATTTTCGCAGAGTTTGGCGCAGATTTCCGCAGAATATCTGCGAGACTCAGCGATTTAATCTGCGTAACTCTGCGAGAAAAAGACGAGAGGATTTATTTATGATTTACAAATAAAACCATCTTAAATGAACTGAAACGAAGATTTTCAAGCTAATTTTTAAAATGTTTTGGACAGTTCAGTTATGATCCGTTACATTTTTTCTGATGATTCTGGGCAATATTTATTGCAATCAACCAGAATTCCTCTTATTTTTTTCGACTTATCAATTTTGCAAAATAAAAGAGAATCCCGTGAATACGATTAGTAACAAAACTTACAGTGCAAAGCCAGGCTCAGTGGATAAGAAATGGGTATTGGTAGATGCTGAAGACAAACCTTTAGGAAGAGTGTGCAGCCAGGTTGCATCCATACTCAGAGGAAAAACCAAGCCGGAATTTACACCTCATATTGATGCCGGGGATAATGTTATCGTCATCAATGCTGAAAAAGTAGTGCTGACCGGAAAAAAAATGACAGACAAGCAGTATTTCCGCCACACAGGATATCCCGGTGGTGAGAAGTTCACCTCAGCTGAAGAGATGCTGGAAAAAGACCCCACATCTCTGGTAACGAATGCTGTTAAGGGAATGCTCCCAAAGAATAAACTTGGCAGAAAATTATTAACCAACCTGCGGGTTTACGCAGGCCCGGTTCATCCGCATACTGCACAACAACCGGAAATTATAGAGAACTAAACATTTGATATGGCTAAAGCGAATTATATAGGTCGAAGAAAAACATCCACTGCACGCCTTTACATAAAAAATGGCAGCGGAAGCTTTTTGGTAAACGGCAAGCCGATAGAGGATTATTTTAGCACAAAAGCACGGCTAAATATTGCAAAACTCCCTCTAACCGTTACCGAGCTCGACGGCGAATACGATATTAAAGTAACTGTTCGAGGCGGCGGAATTACCGGTCAGGCCGGTGCTGTTTCACTCGCACTTGCGCGTGCCCTGGACGACCTGAACGAAGACAAACATTCTGTATTGAAAAAACACGGCCTTCTTACACGAGACGACCGTATGGTTGAACGTAAAAAATACGGACAGCCCAAAGCCCGTAAGAGATTCCAGTTCTCGAAGCGGTAATTTTTTTGAAAGGAGCAGGGTGCAAAGCTCAGTGGGGTTTTAACCCCGATCAAACTGCCCTGTTGCTTTTTGAAACAAGTTTGCAGAAAATTTCTGAATTATTCTGCAGATTGTTAACTGAGCACTAAAAAACACATACACAGCGACCCTTCGCCGAGTGTTCCGCCGAAAAAGCGGGATGGGTGCTTTGGGAAAGACCTGTGTAGAGGACTAACTCAAACATACATACTTAATATAATGCCAAAATCTGCTACAGTAGAAGAACTGCTTAAGTCCGGAGCCCATTTCGGACACCTCACCCGCCGGTGGAATCCAAAGATGAAAGAATTCATCTTTATGGCCCGCAACGGAATCCACATCATAGACCTGAAAAAAACCGAACAATATCTGCAGGAAGCCCTCGAAGAAGTGGCCAACCTTGCACGTGCCGGTAAAACCATCCTGTTTGTAGGTACTAAAAAACAGGCACAGGATATTATCAAAACCGAAGCTATCCGCTCTGGTATGCCCTTCGCTACCCACCGATGGCTTGGTGGAATGCTGACCAATTTCAGCACGGTTCGCAAAAGTATTTCCCGTATGGAGGAAATCGAAAAAATGAAAACCGACGGCACGTTCGACGAGCTCACTAAAAAAGAAGGATTGATGCTTGAGCGTGAACGTGAAAAGCTTGAGCAGACACTTGGCGGAATCGCAAACATGAACCGGTTGCCGGGTGCTGTTTTTGTGGTGGATACAATTAAAGAACACATCGCAATCAATGAAGCTGTGAAACTGAATATTCCTATCATTGCGATGGTTGACACGAACAGTGATCCTGACATCCCGGACTATATTATTCCGGCCAATGATGATTCCGCACGAACCATCCAGCTTGTAACCTCGCTGATTGCCGATGCCATTATTGAAGGCAACGCCGAGCGTGAAGCGATGAAAGAAGAAGAATTGATGGAACAGGCTGCTGAAGAAGCCAAAGTTGCTGTAGAGAAAGAAGAGGTAGAAGAAAAAGGCGAACCTGAGGTAAAAACCAAGCGCAGAAAACGACGAAGAAAGAAAGCCGATTCTGCTGAAAAAGCTGATACATCATCAAAAAAAGCATCTTCAGATGATGAAACCTCAGAAACTGCCGAAGCCTCCGGTACAGAGGAAAAAGAAGCCAAAGAAACTGACAAAACCAAAGAAAGCTCGGAATAGGAGCCTTCTGGAAACCGAAATTGATAAACAGATACAGACATGAGTATTAGTGCAAAAGATGTAATGAAATTACGCGAAGCTACCGGGGCCGGAATGATGGATTGCAAAAACGCCCTGAAAGAAACCGGCGGCGACTTTGACAAAGCCGTTGAATTTTTGCGTAAAAAAGGACAAAAAGTATCAGAGAAACGTGCCGACAGAGAAGCAAACCAGGGGCTGATACTCGTTAAAATCAGCGATGACAAGAAAAAAGCCTCTGCCATCGAAATTAACTGCGAAACCGACTTTGTGGCTCGCAACGAAGATTTCCAGGCACAGGCACAATCGTTTCTCGATGCCGCATTTGAACATGAAACCGGAACCATCGAAGAGCTTTCCAAGAAAGAGGTTAACGGCCTCACCGTTGAAAAGCACCTGGAATCTATGGTTGGAAAAATTGGTGAAAAAATTGAGATCAGCCGCGTACTTTTCATCAGCACTTCGGGAGCGCTCGTTGATTACATTCACCCCGGAAACCAGTTGGGCGTTATTGTAGAATTCGAAAGCAGCCTCGATAATGATAATGTCGGAAAAGATGTTGCCATGCAGATTGCTGCCATGAATCCGCTGGCTGTTACCCGCGACGGTGTTGATGCATCAGTAGTGGAAAAAGAGCTGGAAATTGCCAAAGAGCAGTTGATTAATGAAGGAAAACCGGCTGAAATTGCCGAAAAAGCCGCTCAGGGTAAACTTCGCCGTTTTTACGAGGAGCGGGTGCTTCTGGAACAAAAATTTGTGAAAGACAACGGTATTACTGTAAAAGAGTACCTCCAGAAAGAGAACGCGCCGCTGGTGAGATCATTTCATCGGCTCCAGCTCGGAGAATCATAAAAACCCTTTTAAAAAAAGCTGCCTTAATGGTAGCTTTTTTTTTGTCTGTTATTTGGGAAATCCGGTACATTCAGAACAATCAACCAAAACCAAACAAACCCATTTTATTTTGGCCGACAAATATAAACGAATTTTACTGAAACTAAGCGGTGAGGCGCTGCTCGGAGAACAGGGACACGGAATTGATGCAAAAATGCTGACACATTACGCCGATGAAATTAAACAGGTGCAGCGCCAGGACGTTGAAGTGTCTGTTGTGATAGGCGGAGGAAATATCTTCAGAGGCGTGAGAGGAGCCACGGAAGGAATGGATCGCGTTCAGGGCGATTACATGGGAATGCTTGCCACCATGATCAACAGTATGGCACTTCAGGATGCACTTGAAAGGAAGGGCGTTCACACACGGCTGATGAGTGCCATCAGAATGGAAGAAATCGCAGAGCCCTTTATTCGGCGCCGTGCTGTTCGCCACCTTGAAAAAGGCCGCGTAATTATTTTCGGAGCCGGCACAGGAAACCCCTATTTCACAACCGATACGGCCGCATCACTGAGAGCCATCGAAATTGAAGCCGATGTGATTCTGAAGGGAACCCGTGTGGATGGTATATATGATTCTGACCCGGAAAAAAATAATGATGCCAAAAAGTTTGATATCATTACCGGAGATGAAGTTCTTCAGCGGCGTCTGAAAGTGATGGATTTAACCGCCTTTACGCTATGCAGAGATAATAAAACTCCCATCATTGTTTTTGATGTAAACAAACCCGGCAACCTGCAAAAAGTTGTGAACAAAGACCGTTCAATTGGAACCACTGTAGTTTGGGATAAAAAGTAGTTTTCTTAAATTAAAGGATTGATATAAAATCCTGTTGAAATTGAAAACAGGAAATACTGAAATAATCCGGGAGACCGATCAATACCTGCCCGTGTTGAAATTTTGAACCTAATTTAAGTGAACTATGATACCTGAAGAACTTCAATTGATCATCGAAGAAGCCAAAGAGAAAATGGTTGAGGCTGTGGCTTACTGTAAAAAAGAATTTTCTCACATCCGGGCCGGCAAGGCAAGTCCCGCATTGCTCGATCACATCAAAGTAGACTATTACGGATCTCAGACCCCGCTAAACCAGCTTGCAACCGTATCTGCTCCCGAGGCAAGGCTGATCACCGTTCAGCCGTACGATAAATCTGTCCTCGGGGATATCGAAAAGGCAATTATGGCATCTAACCTTGGTTTGAATCCCAATAACGACGGCACTATAATCCGGATTCCATTCCCGATGCTGTCGGAGGAGCGGCGCCGCGAACTTGTAAAAAAAGCCAAAGAAGTTGCCGAACAAGGCCGGATTAGTATCCGCAATGCCAGACGGGATGCAAATGATGAAATCAAAAAAACCGTGCAAAATGAATCTCTTCCGGAAGACAGCCGCTACGAAGCTGAAGAGGAAGTGCAAAAGCTGACAGACAAATATATCGGCAAAATTGATGAACTGCTCGAAGTTAAAGAGTCGGACATCATGACTGTCTGAAACGTTTCTTCATTTCTTGCATCTCAGTTTTTTTGCATTTATTCTGCAAGCAGATTCTGCTTTTAACAGGCATAGCTCTGCTCTTTTATCACTATATTGCATGTCTGCCTGCAGGCAGTTCTTACATACCATAACTGCACATTTTTGATTTCATCATTTTTGAATTCTGATACTCTTTTACGTTAGCACTACATGTACATTTCTGAACTTGAATTACACGGCTTTAAGAGTTTTGCCCATAAAACCCATGTTAAATTCGACGACGGTATCACGGCTATTGTCGGGCCAAATGGCTGCGGCAAGTCGAATATTGTGGATGCACTGCGGTGGGTTCTCGGTGAGCAGCGCCCCACCCTGCTGCGGTCAAGTTCGATGAGCAACGTAATTTTTAACGGTACAGCCAAGAAAAAAGCCCTGGGAATGGCCGATGTATCTCTCACCTTTGTAAACGACAAAGGCATCCTTCCTGTCGAATATAGTGAGCTGACCATTACCCGGCGGCTCTACAGGTCGGGAGATAGTGAGTATCTCATCAACAACACCCCGTGCCGGCTGAAGGACATCATGGAACTGTTCATGGATACGGGAATGAGCTCCGATGCCTATTCGGTGATTGAGCTGAAAATGGTTGAGGAAATTCTGAACGACCGCAATAACGACCGCCGCCGCTTATTTGAGGAGGCTGCAGGAGTAACCCGGTACAAAGAAAAAAGAAAACAGACACTCAGAAAACTGGATGAAACCCTGAAAAACCTTCAGCGGCTTGAGGATATTTTGGTTGAAATCCGGAAAAAAGTGCGCTCTCTCGAAATACAGGCCGGTAAAGCTGCAAAAGCCAAAGCCTACAAACACGAGCTTGAACACCTCGATAAGGCGTATACACTGCACGAATACAACACCATTAACCAAGAGCTTGAACCGCTTCAAACCCGAATTTTAAATTCAGAGAAAGAAAAGAAAGAGATTTCTGAGCGCCTTTCAGAGCTTGAAGCAACCGAAGAAAAAGCCAGAACCCGCCTGCTTGAAAAAGAAAAAATTGAAGCCGATGCCAATCGGAGAGTCAGCCAGCTTCATTCTTCAATCCGGGAGATGGAAACCAGCCTCACCATTCTGAAGGAAAAAATCACAAATGAAGAAGGTGTCATCAGGCAATACCAGTCTGATATTGAGCAGAGTGAGATTGATATTAAAGAACTTGAAGAACTGAAAGAATCTCACAAAAAAACACTCGAAAATTTGTCGGATGAAAAAGAGAAATCCGAACAAAGCCTCAACAAATCCAAGGATACGTTTTCTGATGTTCAGCAAAAATATGCCAAAATACGTCATGAGTTGTATGAACTGGAAATTGCCATCAGCGATGCAAACCAGAAACTGACAGCCCTTCAATCAAGCCGTATAAAGCTGGAATCGAAACTGGAAAGCAGTGAAGACGACCGGCTCAGAATTGTGAAGGATATTGAAAATTTTGAAGATGAAATTCTGAACTCAAAAGGTGAGCTTAGCCTGATCAAAGAAAAAGCGGATGCTGTCTATTCTGACATCGAAAAACAGGAGCAATTGCTGGAAAAAGCAATAGAAAAACGAAATGAACTTCAGAAAAACCAGGAATCCCTCCGTGAAAATATACGTTCGCTGAAAAGCGAAAAAGATGCTGTGCAGTCTGAAATTTCCCTTTTGCAGAGCATTGCAGAATCGAACGAGGCGATGCCGGGTTCGGTAGCCTATCTTTTAGAACATCACTCAGGAGAATTTAACCTTCTCAAGCCCGTGGGTGAGATTCTTCAAACTTCCGAAGAGTACACCGCCGCCCTGGATACCGCTTTGGGAGATGCCGTGAATTATGTAGTAACGGATACACTCGAAAGTGCAAAGCGTGCTTCTCAAATACTAAAAGAGAATGAAAAAGGCCGTGCTACTTTTATTCCGGTTCAGGCTTTGCAAAGTGCACAAAATCAACTGCCCGGGTCGATTCTGGAACATGTCTGGCACGATGATGATTACCGGAATATGGCACGCCTACTTCTTGGTAGTATACTGATTGCCGAAGATCTTGACGAAGCTTCGGCGATGCTTAAAAAAGAGGGGGAGGCAGCAGTAACCAGAGACGGAGACCTGATTACATCAAACCACATTCTGAAAAGCGGCAGCAGAAACAAGCAAGCCGGAATCCGCCTGGGGCTGAAGGATAAACTCGAAAAATTATCAGCCAGAGAAACTGAGCTCAACACCACAATTGAGCACCGGGAAACCGAACTTGAGGAGGTCAAGAAAGAGCTGCAGTCTTTGAATGTGGATGCGATACGCCAAACCATCAAAGAGATGCAGAAAACGGCACGGACACATGAACAGGAGATGAGCCGTTATCAATCGGGAATACAGGTTTATGAGAAAAATATTGCCGATTTAAAAAACAGGAAAGAAGCCCTTGCAGGCAACCTTGACGTGGCGGCTGAAGAACTCGAGGAGCTCCAGCCAAAACAGAAAGAATTTCAGCAAAAAATTTCTGAACTGAGTAAAGAGCAGCAGAATAAAAAAGACATATTACAGCGGCTGGAAGAAGAAAGAGCCATAGCCCAGAACCGCTATAATGATGCCCGCCTGAAGCACCAGGATTTAAAAAACAAAGCTGAAAACCTTGAACGAGATATTCTGCGTGCCGAAAACGGAGTTGCATCCATCAAAACAAGGCTGGAAACCAGAAAAAAGCTGAAGACAGAAAGCCGGGAAAAGATTGAGTCCTATTCTGAACAAATCGGGCAAACGGATATACGGCTTGAAGAAACCCGGATCAAAAAAATAACCGCTGATGAAAAACTTGAAAAAGCTGAAAAAGAGAGCAGCCTGCAGCGCGGACAAATCAACGAAATTGAGAAGGAACTCAAAGAACTTCGGAAGAAAAAAGAGGTAAACCTGGAGCTTGTGCACCACCTGACAATGGCGAGAGAAAAATTTGAGATGCAGGCACAGGGGCTGGCCGATCATATCTGGGAAACATATGGCGTTTTGATGGATCAGCTTAGTGAAGAATTACCTGAGGATATGGAACCGGATGATGCAAAAGTGAAAATTACCTCACTCCGTCAAAAATTGCAGCGAATCGGGGATGTGAATCCGCTTGCCATTGAAGAATTTGGTGAAGAAAAAGAGCGCCTCGATTTTTATGAAGGCCAGATTGAAGATCTCCAGAAAGCCGAAAAGGAGATGCGTGAAACCATTCGTGAAATCAACCTGACGGCCACCCAGCGCTTCAACGAAACCTTTGAAAAAATCCGGCAGAATTTTAAAACCGTTTTCAGCACCCTCTTTCACGAAGATGATTTTTGCGACCTTTTAATCGAAGAAAATGCGGATGATCCGCTTGAATCCAAAATTGAAATTAAAGCCAATCCCAGGGGTAAGCGGCCTTCAGGAATCAACCAGCTCTCCGGCGGTGAGAAAACACTGACAGCCATCGCTTTGCTGTTTGCAATTTACCTGGTAAAACCGAGTCCGTTTTGTGTACTTGACGAGGTAGACGCCCCGCTGGATGATGCCAATATTGAACGCTTCTCACAGATGCTTCGCACATTCAGCCAAGACACACAATTTATCATCATCACCCACAACAAAAAAACCATGTCGAAAGCGGAGATGATGTATGGTGTCACCATGCCGGAAACCGGTGTGAGCCGGCTCGTTGGAGTGAAACTGGATGAGGTGGAAGAGGTTTAAGCGATTTTATCTCCTCGCTAATTCTGCCTCTGCAGCAATAAAACCGAACGCCGGCCACTCTCCGTTGTCGTAAATATTCTGCCAGATTTCATATGCCCGTTCTTCTCTTCCGTTGATGTAATGCCAGTTTCCAAGGCCGTATCCGAGAGTTGCATCCCGAAGGGCGTCATCGGTGTGTTCAACGAGCCGGTCGGCGTCAAAAATGCCATTAAAGACAAGAAGCAGATTCAGGTATACTTCATTTTCCAACAACTCGATCTCTTCGTTGATACCGGCAATGGCACGGCCGGCTTGTTCATCCTTGCCCTCCCTCTTTAAAGTCATATAGTACCAGTAAAGAACGGCAACCTTCATATCATCCGTTAAATCCAGCTCGAGTGCTTTTTCATAGGCTTCTCTTGCCTCATTGAATTCCCCCTTCACATAATAAGCCAATCCCATGTGATACCACACGTTGGATTTGAGTGTACTTGTGGGAATATCCTGCGGATTGGGCAAACCGTCGGGTTCAACCTGATCGGGCATATTTCGCATCAAGGATTCGGCATTTCTGAAATCACTGAGTGCCATATCAAACAAACGAAGTGTGAGATAGCGGTGCCCTCTGTGGCGGTACATCCTGGGATCTTCCGGGTGTTTATAGATGGCCTCAGTAAAAATCCGGACGGCTTCGCGATATTCCCCAAGATAGGCCGTTCTCCTGCCGAGCCAGATCAACACCTCCGGATCTTCCGGATCGACTCTGTACTCAAGAATGGCCTCCAGCAGTTGTTCATTGTAAAGATCAAATGTCTCGGATGAAATTTGGGGTGTAAAAAGTGTATCACCCAGCAGTGAATAGGCCTGAACACCCGACGGAGCAGGCGGCAGATCATGGCTTTCACTGCACGCACTAACCAGAAGTGCTGTTGCAATCAGGCTGATAAAAATATTACTCAAATGAAATTCCTTGTTCATTAATTATCGTATTTAATTTTTTAAATTTATTCTTTAGTCGCATAAAGCGTCGTTAATACCAACAGGTTGTCGATATATAGTTGGCAGTTGACAAAAAAATTGTCAACTGCCAACTGCCTTATGTCAACTTCTCCCAAAGGGCTTATTATCTTGAGGAAATACATTGAAACCAACTGCTATAATTTTGTTGATCTTTTAAAACTCAACAATCAGTTCAATTTCTTCATCACCGCGCTGAACTTTGAAGGTTACTTCATCACCCTCGCTAAATTCACCAAGTTTTTGAGCGTAATCAAACAGATCCTGGATTGTATCACTGTTCATTTCCAGTACAATATCGCCTTCTTCAAAACCGGCACGTTCAGCAGGCTGGCCATCGCGTACCGACTCAACCTTGAATCCGGGTCCCGAATAGGTATAATCGGGAATCACACCAAGCCTTATTCCGTCTCCTCTCATTACAGTGCTTCGCGGATCCGTAGACTCCTGAAATTCAACGTCTGATATGTCCATTTCATCCAGATGTGCAACGGTATTTTTCAGATGCTCCAGCACCCACTCCATGCCCGTAAAATTGATTTTATCTGCCGTATCGGTTGAGCGGTGATAATCTTCATGAATTCCGGTAAAGTAGTGCAATACAGGTATGCCAACTTCATAAAAAGATGCGTGATCGCTGCTGCCCATACCTCCCGGAGTTCTCGTAATTGTGAGCATATCATCAGGAATCGAATCGAGCAGATCGTCCCAGATATTGGCAGTGCCGGTTCCAAAAATTGTGAGTTCTCCCTCGGTTAATCTGCCGATCATGTCAATATTAATCATTGCCATAACAGAATCTGCGGTCATTTCCATCTCTTCTGCAAAATGGCGCGAACCCAGAAGCCCCATTTCCTCACCCGAAAACGCGATCAGCAGAATGGAGTGATTGGCCGGGTTTTCAGAAAAATGGCGTGCCAGATAAAGCAGTCCGGCCGTACCCGATGCGTTGTCATCTGCCGAGGGGTGAATTGCCGGTTCACTGTTGTGCTCCATGGAGATGGCCCCACCTTTTCCCTGCCCGTCGTAATGCGCACCAATAATAATATATCTTTCCGGATGTTTTCGGCCTTCAATCAGCCCCGCCACATTTCTCGATAAATAATTTTCCTTACCCATAATCTGAACCATAGGCCCTGTAAGAATAAACTGCTGAAAATAGGTTCCCTGGTCGCCGGCGGGTTCCAGCCCGTATTGCAAAAAACGGTCGGCAATATAATTGGCGGCATCAGCTTCATGTATGGAACCTGCAAGCCTCCCTCCCCTTTCAATATCGCTTAGCCATTCAATGTGTTCCTGAAGATATTCTTCGGATGTTATTTCAAGCTTTTCGGGCTTACATCCAAAAAAAACAAAAAGTAATAATGCTGATGATAATAAGGTTTGGTTAATTCGGTAATTCATTGCTACGGCCTGAATGTTTTTCTTGAAGCATACGGCTTTCCTGCCTATTTTTAAACTTCTAAACCAACAAAAGGTTGGGGGTGTTCCGGATGAAAAAACGGAACTGAGATCATACCCTGTGAACCTGAACCGGGTAATACCGGCGTAGGGAAACCGATCTTTAACTTGCAAAACTTCCACAAATGCAAGTTAAACCCCCTCCTTCAATCTTTATTGATGGAGGCTATATGCTTAAATATTTATCAACTCTTTTTACCCTGATTTTATTTCTCATCGGGGCATCATTTCAAATTCAAGCACAAACCATTGAAGGCCGGGTTTTTGACCAGGATACAGGTCTGCCTCTGGAAGGCGCCACAATCATCGAAACCGGAACTACAAACGGCACTTCTGCCGGCAGTGACGGCTCATTCTCAATTGACCTGATTTCAGACAGTTCTGAACTGACAGTCAGTTTTGTTGGATATCATACGGTGAATATTCCTGTCACGGATGAAGCCGAATTTTTGGAGATCGGGCTCAGAGAGCAGGTTTACATGACCGGCGAAATTTTCGTGAGCGCCCTGCGGGTTGATGACACCACACCCATTGCTTACAGCAATATCAGCCGCGAAGAAATTGAAAGCCGGAATTTTGGCCAGGATATTCCTTTCCTGGTGCAAACCACTCCTTCCGTTGTTTCCACCTCGGATGCAGGTGCAGGAATCGGCTACACAAGCATTCGAATCCGCGGAGTTGATCCGGGCCGAATAAATGTAACTGTAAACGGAATCCCTCTTAACGATGCTGAATCTCATGGGGTGTGGTGGGTAAATCTGCCTGACCTGGCATCATCAACACAAAACATTCAGATACAACGCGGTGTGGGAACATCCACACACGGTGCAGGCGCATTTGGCGGTACGATGAACCTGCAAACAGCCATCATGAGTCCGGACGCTTACGGAGAGCTTAATACCGGAATCGGCTCATTCGGAACAAGAAAAGCCAACGTGCAGATTGGTTCAGGCATCCTGGATAACGGCTGGCAGATTGAAGGCCGTCTATCCAAAATCGATTCAGACGGATATATTGACCGTGCCACATCCGATCTCCGGTCGTTCTACCTCTCGGGATCGCGGCTTGGTGACCGCAGCTTGCTGAAGGCTGATGTATTTTCCGGGCAGGAGGTTACCTATCAGGCCTGGAACGGTGTACCCGAACCTATTCTGAATAACGACCAGTCCCAGTTGGAGCACTACATCAGTCAGCTTTGGCTCGGTGAAGAAGATGCCGCCCACTGGCTTGAAAATCTCGGAAACCGCCGGTTCAACGAATTTACGTACGACAACCAGGTAGATAATTACCAGCAGGATCACTATCAGCTTCACTATTCGTATCAGATACAAGACAACTGGAATGCCAATGCTTCACTTCATTACACGTACGGGCGCGGTTATTTTGAGCAATTCCGAAGAAACGACAGGTTAAGCACGTACAACATCAGCCCTGTTGAGATAGGTGATGAAGTGATTGACCGGTCTGACCTGGTGCGGCGTCGCTGGCTCGACAATCATTTTTACGGCCTGGTATTTAACACAGAATACAGCTTGCCCGAGCAGTGGGATCTTACCTTCGGGGGTGGGTACAACGAATATGACGGCGACCATTTTGGTGAAGTGATCTGGGCGCGTTTTGCCGGAGACAGTGACATCGGTGACCGTTACTACGACAACAACGGCTTCAAAACCGATTTCAACATTTTCGGTAAAATGAACTACTATTTCTCACCCTCTTTCAACACCTACCTGGACTTACAGTATCGTGCTGTCACTTACCGGTTTCTCGGCTTGCGGATTGACGGGGATACCGGGGATGTGGCCGATGTTACCCAAAGTGACCGCATCAATTTCTTTAACCCCAAAGCCGGGGTAGTATACCGATTTGCCGAAGGGCAGCGTGCGTTTGCATCCGTGAGTGTTGGCGGAAAGGAGCCAACCCGCCGGGATTACGTTGAATCAACAGAAGAAAGCCGGCCCGATCCTGAACGCCTCTATGATTTTGAGCTGGGTTACAGGGGCGATTTCGGACGCATTGAGGCAGGTGTGAATCTTTACTACATGCTATACCGCGATCAGTTGATTAACACCGGTGAGGTGAATGATGTTGGCAACATTGTGCGCGAAAATGTACCAGAAAGCTACCGTGCCGGGATTGAGCTGGAACTGGGAGCCCGGATTTTACCCACACTGCACTGGAGCGGCAATGCCACATTCAGCAGAAATAAAATTAATGAATATGAGCACTTTCTGGATGATTTTGATGCAGGAGGACAGCAGTCTCAAATCCTGACAGGAGTGGATATCTCGTTCTCGCCGTCCGTTATTGCAAATTCTGTTCTCACATATCAAACGGGCAGGTTCAGCACAGAGTGGATTTCACAATTTGTATCCCGGCAATACCTGGATAATACCCAATCCGGCGCACGCTCAATAGATCCCTACTGGACGAACGATTTACTGATTCGTTACGAACTGCGCAATTTCCCATTTGTAAACAGTATCGTTGCATCACTTCAGGTGAACAATATCCTGAATGAAAAATACGTCTCGAACGGATACACATTCGGCTGGATTTCCGGCGGCGAAGAGCAGTTTTTTAACTATTTCTACCCGCAGGCAACAAGAAACATCCTGGCAAATTTGAGAATACGTTTCTAAAAACCTTTTACCTGAAATGAAATGGCGCAAGTCAAACGAACTGGCGCAAGCGTCCCCGACCTGATATGGCGCAAGCGTCCCCGCTTGTGACTTTTCGAATTGATAAAGTGCGTTATTCCAAAACAATCATGTCTGGATCGCGTGCAACTGTTTAGCAGGAAATTTGCCATTGGCCACAACTCTTACAGGAGAGGTTGTCCAAAAAGGGCGTTCAATAAGATTATTCAATTTCGATACCATGATGCCGGACTTCGATCAGGCATCTCCTGCTTTTAACCAAGAGAGGAGATCCCGTATCAAGTACGGGATGACGCACTTTTTGGACAGCCTCACTCTGTCAGTTGTAAAATTCGAGCCATTACTCCACGGGCCGGATATTTACCGGCACTTTCACCGTATCCCAGTGGATTACGAGATCGCCCTCTTCCGGGGTTACATTTTCAAAATAGATCATCATCTGATCCATATAGAAAGATTCTTCAGGCTGAACCTCCACCCGGATTACATCTTCGGTTTCATCGTACTGGGTTCCCCATGATAGCTTATTGTTGATGATGATTGTCCATTCATCAGCGCGTGGAATGGTGTAAAGAGAATAGGTTCCTTCTTCAACAAATTCACCTTCAACCAGAACATCATTCGAAAACGTAATGGCTGTGGATTCGTTTGCGCCGGTTCTCCATACATTGTTGAACGGCACCAGGCCGTCATCGGCAAAAATCACACGGTCGCGAACACCTGGCCGGCCATAGGTTAAAGACACTTCAGTCAGCCCGATTGTCTGGGCAACGGCCGCATTCGGGCTCTGCCAAACACGATCGGTTGTGCGTTCCTGTGCTGTTGCAGTTTTACTGAAACCCATTGAGGCAAAGAAAATTAGAAGCAATACAAATAATGATTTCATAAATCTGATTTTTTCAAAGGTTCGTTAGATAATAATTTTTTTGATTGCCAATAAATAGCATATCTCCGTTATAAATCAAATCAAAATTTTCAAAGAGATTCCTGCAGAAGGTGCGGAAAGTCTTTTTTGAATTTGGCCAGTTTAGGAGCAATTACAACCATGCAGTAGCCTGCGTTAGGGTTATTATTGAAGTAATTTTGATGATAGTCCTGTGCTTTGCTGTAATTCGATAGCGGAGTGATTTCCGTAACGATCGGATTTTCCCAAAGATCGGATGCATCAGTTTTTTTCAGTGATTTTTCTGCGATCTTCTTCTGATCTTCGGTTAAATAAAAAATGGCAGACCGGTATTGTGTACCGACATCAGCTCCCTGCCGATTCAGGGTGGTGGGATCATGGGTGTGCCAAAAAACCTCGAGAAGTTCTTCGTAGGATATTTGCGCCGGATCAAATTCAATCCTTGCTACTTCGGCATGACCCGTTCTACCAGTAACAACCTGTTCATAGGTGGGATTTTTGAAATTGCCTCCGGCGTACCCCGATTCTACGGCAACCACTCCTTTCACCCGCTGATAAATGGCTTCAACACACCAAAAACAACCGGCTCCGAATACTGCAACTTCGGTATCCTGCTGGTTTTTTTGCTGGCTCTGTTCAGTCATCATAAACACAATTGATATTAATAATATAATTTTCATAAAGAAATAATTTTTGTTGCCCCATTGCAAACACATTGTCCCTTCAAAACGTGCCGCAAACTTCCAGAAATAATATCTGAATAAAACCCGGAAAACACGATATGCTCAAAAGAAAATCCAAAATAACATCAAAGCAATAAAAACCCACACTGCAATCTGTATGGATTTGGGCTGTTTTGGAAAATCATAACCGCAGATGGGGCAAACATCAGCATCAGCGTCTACCTCTATGGCACAACCGGGACATTCTCTTTTTTTACTCATATAATGGCACAGAATCTTTACTCGCTATTTGAGATATCAGTCCAAAGTAAAAATCGTTTCTGAATAACACAGATTAATTTTACCCTGCTCCTCACACATACGCATTTAGCATAAAGAAAATAATTACACCTGTAACTGAAACGTAAAGCCAAACAGGGAACGTCCATTTAGACACTTTTCTGTGTGTTCGAAATTTACCTGCAAAAGCAAAATAGTAACTGGTTAATACCAGAGGCACCACAGTAGCTGATAATATTATGTGGGAGATCAGAATTGTAAAGTAAATCGGACGGATAAAACCTTCACCGGGAAATGGTGTGTGGCCAACAAAATTGTGATACACTAAGTAGCTGATTAAAAACAGGGCGGAGAAGATAAATGCAGTGAGCATGAACCTCATATGAAGGATAAACTTCTTTTTTTTGATCGCCACAAATCCTGCAACAATCAATACCGTGCTGATGCTATTTAGAAAAGCATTCAGCGCCGGAAGCTGATATACCCAGGCGTCGACTGCTTCAGCAGTTTCCCGGAAATAGAGCAGGTAGATTAAAAAAAGGAGGGCTATTCCGCTTACAATTAAAATTGTTATCAGAGCTCGTGTAACACTGATCTCTTTCAAAAAATTAACAGTTAATTGTTCCTGTAGTGATGTATCCATAATTATGTAGAAATTTAAAAACTTAGCAGTTAACAGCGGGGCTGTGATTTTTTATTTATCAGCTATTTACTCCCATAATTGAATAAATCAGGTTTGGCATGATTCATTACAACCGTTTCATCAAACCAATCCCATAACTAATCGTTTAAAACAAAATCACGTTCCTGTCCCTCGCACAAAATTAACGCTTTTTGGGATGCAAATTCAGTTATTTTGGCTTGCTTTTTAACAAAAAGAATTTGAAATACCACTCATTTCTGTACCTGTCTATCTTAAAACTATTTTCTAAATCCCTATCTTACAATCTTTTTAAACAGTTTAAAAAATCTGAATGTTTGCGCAAGATTAACGTTAACAAACGCTAAAAAAATTCATCAAATTTTCAGCAACTATATGCTCATTATCCTATCTTAATTAGCGTTAACCAAGCCCAAATGAATCTGCGTGACCTGCTATTTAGATTCATTTTAAATATCTATGTAGGGGACAAATCTACTATGCAGATTTCAATATATTCGATAATTTCCCGCGCAGAATTTCCGATAGCTCAGGTACAAGTATTACAAAATGGTAACGATTAACTGAATTTATGGCCCAGATTTTCCCAAAGTGGACAAATGAAGCACCACGACGAATTCTTGTTGGTACAATAATTTTACTAAATGCAGTCGTATTTGCAGTTTGGTATTTCTTTTCTCCCGAATTTTTAGATGTAGGCTATGCGCCCGAACAGCCGGTTCCATTCAGCCATAAAATACATGCCGGGCAACTGGGGCTCGATTGTCAATACTGTCATACACAGGTAACAGAATCGAAATATGCCAATATACCTGCTACTCAAACCTGCATGAATTGTCATGGCCAAATTTTAACAGACAGTGACGATCTTGCCCTGGTAAACGAAAGCTGGGAAACCGGCAAACCAATTGAATGGGTTCGTGTGCACATGCTTCCCGATTATGCTTACTTCAATCATGCAGCGCACGTAAATGTGGGTGTTGGATGTGAGTCTTGCCACGGGCGCGTTGACCGTATGGAAGTAGTATATCAGGCTGAACCTTTAAGTATGAGCTGGTGCCTCGACTGCCATCGCGAACCTGAAAAGCATGTGCGCCCCGTAGATCAAGTAACCACAATGGGGTATGTTGCTGAAAATCAGTTAGAGCTTGGGTTAGAGCTGGTTGCCAAGCATAATATTAATGCACCAACATATTGTCAGAGTTGCCATTACTAATTTTTTTACTCAATGGAGTAACGAGTTTTAATACAAATAGCCTAAAGAATGAGTGATCAGTCCAATCAAACAACTTACTGGAAAAGTCTAAATCAGCTCGCTCAGAACGAAGAGTACAAAAAATTTGAACAACGGGAATTTCCTGAAAACGCAACCGAACTGACTGATCAGGTTTCCCGGAGAAGTTTTTTACGGGTGATGGGTGCATCCATTGCGCTTGCAGGTTTTGCATCTTGCCGCAAACCGGTGCAAAAAATTCTGCCATACTCCAGGCAGCCCGAAGATATGGTTCTCGGTGAGCCGCTCTTTTATGCAACCGGCATGCCATTTCAGGATACATTGACCGGACTTCTTATTACCAACAATGAAGGGCGCCCTACAAAAATCGAAGGTAACGAAGATCACCCGGCAAGCCTCGGCCGTACCAGTATTTATAATCAGGCTTCGGTTCTTGGGATGTATGATCCCGACCGATCTCGTTCGCCGGTTTTTAATGAGCAAAAAGTTTCTAAAGAGGATTTCATCAATTTTGCGGCTGAACATTTTGAAGACCAGGAAAAGCGAATCCTTTTTATTGATGAAGCAACCTCCTCTCCTACCTATCATAGGCTAAAACAGCAAATACTTGATCAGTTTCCCAATGCTGAATGGGTAACATTTGAACCGTTTTCTGAGAATAACAGAATCGAAGGAAATCAAATCGCTTTCGGCCAGCGCCTGAGAACCATCAATCATTACGACCAGGCCGACCTGGTTATCGCCCTCGACGATGATTTTATGAGTCCTTATGGGCACATCAATAGTGTGGAAAACTCACTGAAACTCACCGAAAAGCGTAAAGTGGATTCGGTTGATGACTCCATGTCGAGAATTTATGCGGTGGAAAACAGTTTTACGAATACCGGCTCATATGCCGATCACCGCCTGAGGCTGAAAACATCAGAAATTGCACCATTTACTTATGCGCTGGCAGCAAAACTTTCTGAGGAGATCAGTGGCCTGGAGGCATTCAGCAATGTAACCAATGCTTTCAGCACTCATGATTGGGTTGAAAAACTTGCCGAAGAACTTTTGGGCAATCGTGGCAACTCAATTTTAACTGTGGGTTCTGAGCATTCGCCTGAACTTCACGCAGCCGTTGCAGCTATTAATATAGCACTGGAGAATGTTGGTGCTACGGTTACTCATCACTCATTGCCATACCGCGAAAACCGCGATGAGAACCAGGCGTTTTTGGATGCTGTCAATGAATTGCAAGCTGGTGTTTATGACACTGTTGTTATGGTTGGAACCAATGTTGCGTATTCCGCTCCTTCTGACCTGAATTTTGAAGGCGCCCTTGCCAGTGCCGATACGACAATTCATCTTTCTGATTATGTGGATGAAACTTCGAGTTTGTGCAACTGGCATGTGAACCGTGCACATTTTCTTGAGTACTGGGGCGACGGGCTGTCCTACAGCGGTGAACGTTCAATCATTCAGCCCCAGATACAGCCGCTTTTTAATGGCGTGAGTGAAATTGAGTTACTTGGAATTTTACTGAACGGTGCGGAAGTTTCAGGTTATGATCTTGTACAGGAAACCTGGCAGGAGTTCATCACATCGGATTTTGACAGACAGTGGGAGCAGATTCTGCATGACGGAATTGATCCCGAATCCGGTTTTGAACCGGCAGATGTTTCACTCTCTGGCAACTTTGCATCAGCTATTGAGCCTGCGCTTGCTGCTGAGGCCGTTCCCGGAATTGAAATTTGCATCAAACCGGACTCACGGGTGTATGATGGCCGATATGCAAATAATAGCTGGCTGCAGGAACTGCCCGAACCGATGACCAAAATTACCTGGGACAATGTTGCCCAGATGAGCCCTGCAACGGCAGAACAACTGGGTATTCCGCCGGAACCGAGTTTCAGGCACAACAATGTTCCTACCGTGAGAATATCAGCCGGAAATGAAACAATCGAAATCGCAGCGTGGGTTGTGCCCGGCCATGCAGATGATTCTATCACCCTGACAGTGGGCTATGGCCGAAATAATGTAGGGCGTGTAGCTGATGGTGTGGGCGTGGATACCTATCCGCTCAGAACCAGTAATCACATGTTCTTCCAGGCCGCTAATGTTGAAGCGACCGGGTCAACGTATGAAATTGCCTGTGTTCAGGATCATCACAGCCTTGAAGGGCGCGATATGATCCGGACGGCTACGCTTGAAGAGTATAGAGAAACACCTGATTTTGCAAGCTTTGAAAATACTCATGGTTTTGAAGTACCGGGTATGAAAGAAGCTTTGGCCAAAGGAGATGAAAGAGGCCCTATATCACTTTTCAATGAACAGTATGGCCCTGATCATCAGCCACAATGGGGCATGACGATAGACCTGAACTCATGCTTTGGTTGCGGTGTCTGCACCATAGCATGCCAGGCGGAAAATAACATTCCGGTGATCGGTAAACGCGAAGTGGGCCGAAGGCGCATTATGCACTGGATCAGAACCGACCGCTATTACGAAGGTGATTCTGAAAATCCGAAGGCTTATCACCAGCCGGTGCCTTGTATGCATTGCGAACTGGCTCCATGCGAACAGGTTTGCCCGGTTTCTGCAACCACACACAGTGAAGACGGCATTAATCAGATGACATACAACCGCTGTATAGGAACCCGATATTGCGCCAACAACTGTCCGTTCAAGGTTAGGAGGTTTAATTTCTTCAATTACACCAAAGAATATTTAACTACCGGAGACGATCCGGAAATCATCCAGATGGCGATGAATCCCGAAGTTACAATTCGTTTCCGAGGTGTGATGGAAAAGTGTACATATTGTGTTCAGCGCGTAAACCGTGAAAAAATTAAATCGAAGATTGCTACGGGTTCACGCAAACCGGCAGACGGTACTGTAAAAACCGCCTGTCAGCAGGCTTGCCCGGCAAATGCCATCTCATTTGGAGACCTGACCGATGAAAACAGCGAAGTCTCAATTAAGAAAAGAAACGACCGAAATTATGTAATGCTTGAGGAGATGAATGTTCGGCCGAGAACATCATACCTTGCCAGGCTGACTAACAAAAACCCTGAATTGGCATAATTCAATACAGCACATATAATCGCAATTGATTTAACATGAGTAAAACGTACGAATACGTTCCGGAGCCCGCTCTTGTGAAGGGGAATCACGATTTTAAAGATATCACCGCAATGGTGACGGATATCAACATGCGGCCCACTCCTACAGCATGGTATGTTGCCTTTGGCATCTCTAATATTTTAATGCTTGTACTTTTGGTTTCTATCGCCTACCTGTTTTGGGAGGGAACCGGAATCTGGGGTTTAAATCAACCCGTTGGTTGGGGCTGGGCTATCATTAACTTTGTTTGGTGGGTTGGTATCGGCCATGCAGGTACACTCATTTCGGCCATTCTGTTTCTGTTTCGCCAGGGCTGGCGAACAGCCATTAACCGTTTTGCCGAGGCCATGACCATTTTTGCCGTGATGTGTGCAGGGATATTTCCGGCAATTCATGTTGGCCGTATCTGGGTGGTTTACTGGATGTTTCCGCTGCCCAACTCAATGGCCATGTGGCCAAACTTTAACAGCCCTTTGCTGTGGGATGTTTTTGCCGTATCTACATATTTTACAGTATCATTCCTGTTCTGGTACGTAGGGCTTATCCCCGATCTTGCCACTATCAGAGACCGTATAAAAAGCAAGCTTGGCAAGATCCTTTACGGAACATTTGCCCTCGGCTGGAGAGGAAGTAACCGCCACTGGTGGAATTACGAAAAATCATACATGATTCTTGCCGGCCTTGCCACACCGCTGGTACTCTCGGTACACACAATCGTTTCGTTCGACTTTGCCGTATCCATTATTCCAGGATGGCACACAACTATTTTCCCCCCATATTTCGTAGCCGGGGCCGTTTTTTCCGGTTTTGCTATGGTGCTGACCCTCATGATTATCTGCCGAAAAATTTACGGGCTTGAGGACATTATGACGGTTGACCATATCGAAAAAATGAACATCATTATTCTTGTTACAGGCTCCATGGTTGGTTTTGCATATATCATGGAATTTTTCATTGCCTGGTACAGCGGTGTTGAATACGAAAAAGCCATCTTTATTATACGGGCAACCGGCCCTTATGCCTGGGCTTATTGGATAATGATTACCTGTAATGTAATTTCACCACAGCTTTTCTGGTTTAAAAAACTGAGAAGGCATGTGGCATTTACCTTTCTGATTTCCATTGTGGTGAATATCGGCATGTGGTTTGAGCGATTTGTAATTGTGGTTACATCGCTCTCGACCGACTTTCTGCCTTCATCATGGGGTTACTACACAGCCACCTTCTGGGATGTAATTACTTATGTTGGAACATTTGGATTGTTTTTCACCTTCTTCCTGCTCTTTTTACGCTTCCTGCCGATGGTTGCCGTTTCGGAGCTGAAGGGAGTTATGCCGCAGGCCGATCCCCATAATTATGATGAAGAAACCGGGGAATATGTACCTCCGAAAGTTCAAGTGCCGGAACCCTATAATAAAACGGATTAATAAGTTTGAATATGGACAGATCAACTTCAGATAACAAACTTTACGGTATTCTTGCAGAATTCAGAAATCCAAAAGAATTACTGGATGCTGCAAAACTGATGAACAGTAAAGGTTTTAAAAATTACGATACATTCAGCCCCTTTCCGGTTCACGGAATGGACAAAGCCATGAACCTGAGAAAATCCAAACTTGGCTGGATCGTAGGCGGGCATGGTTTGATAGGCCTGGTGGGTGGCTTTGCTATGATTTATTTTATGATGGTTGTTGACTATCCTCTGAACATCAGCGGTAAACCGTTGATGAATATTCCGGCATGGGTGCCTGTATTGTTTGAATTGACCGTGCTCCTTGCCGCTTTCGGGGCTGTTTTCGGTATGTTTTATCTGAACGGGCTACCCCGGCTGAACCATCCTCTGTTTAATTCGGAGAATTTCAAAAAAGCATCAGACGATGGTTTTTTTGTATGTATTGAATCGGAAGACCCTCAATTTGAAACCAGTAAAGTAGAAACTCTGCTCAAAGACGCCGGGGCTACCAACATCGAAAAGATTTATGATGAATAAGTTCATCAAACCAAAATTTTTCAAGATCGCATAATATGATTAAACCGGGCTTAAAATATATCAGTGCACTATTTTTGATATCGGCAGTGTTGATGTCCTGCCGGGGTCAAACCACTGAAAATCCACCGATACGTCACCATTTCAATATGAATTTCCAGGAACGCTTTAATGCGCAGCAGGAAAATCCGTTTTTTGAAGATGGTATGGCCATGAGAATGCCCGTAGAGGGCACTGTTGCCCGCGGTAACCTGCGCCACGATCTTGCGCTGTTTGAAGGTATTGATGATGATGGAGAATATATTGACGAAATTCCTTTTGACCTGACACGCGATTTTCTCTATCGCGGTAAAGACAGGTACGATATTTTCTGCCAAATGTGCCACGGAGGCACCGGTGATGGCCGCGGAATTATTATGACAGGAGAATACGGATATGTACCCGCACCCACATTCCACCGAACGGAGAGTTACGATATGCCGGCCGGTGAACTTTATTCTGCCATAGCAAACGGTATCCGAACCATGCCATCTTACGCTACACAAATTTCAGTTGAAGATCGCTGGGCCATTGTAGCTTACATTCGGGCTCTTCAGCGCAGTCAAAATATTCCTGAGGAAGAGATGGAGCGGTATGATGTTGATCTTGCAGAACTACAACAACTTTTCCGGGAAGAGCAAGAGCGAGAAGAAGCTCGTGCTGCTGCAATTGCTGCCGCTGCAGATGATGAAGTGTCGGTTGAATTGGGTGAGCGTCTCATCGTTCAGCAGGGATGTCAGGCATGCCACTCGCTGGATGGTTCTCCCGGTGTAGGGCCAACACTGGCAGGCCTTTACGGTTCAGAAGTTACGTTTGTAGATGGAACCTCAACAATCGCTGATGAGGATTACCTGTATGAATCGATTGTTGATCCTGGTGCCAGAATTACTGAGGGGTATGACAATGTTATGGCATCTTATGCACACCTATCAGAAAGTGAAATTCAATCTCTGGTCGAGTTTATCAAAACATTAGCAGACGAGTAAATTCAAGCATTAAAAAGATAATTCATGGCTTCAACAAGTCCTAAAATTACCGATTCTGTTCAATTTCCAGCAAACCTGGATGTGGCAAAAACCTGCTATGGCTTTGGCATTGCGGGGCTGATTGCAAGCCTTGTTGGATACTTTCTGAACAGTGAACAGTTTTTCTTTTCGTATCTCACCAGCTTCACCTTTTTCACCAGTTTTGCTCTCGCTTCCATGATTTTGATTATGGTGCATCATGTCACCAAATCATCCTGGGGAACGGTTATTCGGCGTATACCGGAATCATTCATCTCAAATTTCTGGATCTGGGCTATCTTTATGATACCTGTCCTGCTTGGCATGAGCAGTCTTTATTCATGGACAAATACCGAATATGTTGCCGATGATCCAATCATGCTGGGTAAAGTACCCTATCTCAACATTCCCTTTTTTGTGATCAGGCAGTTCATCTATTTTGGAATATGGGGTTATCTTGGCTACCGGCTGCATAAAGTTTCCGTTGAAATGGACCGCACAAATGACTGGGGCCTCACACATATTCTCAGAAAACTGAGTGCTCCCGGAATTCTTCTCTTTGCCTTTACGGTAGCATTTGCAAGCTTCGACTGGCTGATGTCTCTCGATGCCCATTGGTTCTCAACCATGTTTGGCGTTTACTTTTTTTCGATGAGTTTCCAGGCCCTTTTCCCGGTTTTAATCCTTTTGGTTTTTTGGATGCACCGCAAAGGAATACTTGAAAACACCATTGGCAAAGCCCACATCTACGATCTCGGTGCCTGGTTCTTCGGTTTTACGGTTTTCTACGCTTATATCGCATTCAGCCAGTTTTTACTCATTTATTATGCAAATATTCCGGAAGCAACCCTTTGGTTTTACCACCGGCTTGAAGGAAGCTGGGCTTTTGTAACATACCTGTTGCTTTTTGGGCGATTTGTAATTCCTTTTATTTTATTGCTTAACAGAGATACAAAACATAATCATAAACTGCTCGTTTTCACTTCCGTATTGGTTATTGTAATGCATCTTATTGAACTGCATTGGATAGTTATGCCGGTATTAAGCGATGGCGGCGTATCGCTAAGCTGGCTCGATTTTGCAACTCTTATCGGCCTTGGCGGAATATTTATGGGCCTGTTTTTCCAGAGCTTTAAAAAACACAATATTGTTCCGGTTAACGATCCCAAACTGGGTGAATCGCTTGCTAAAAGCTATCATCAATAAATCGTTTTCATATTATTTGCCATGAGTAAAAAACCAGAAAAATTTACCCCCAAAGAAATAGCAGCTATCGCGCTGAAAGCTATAAAAGGCGGAGAGGGAGCCATAAAACAATTGGCTGCAGAGCACGACATTTCTGAAGAGCAGATAAAAAAATGGATAAAAGACTATCAGGAAGCGAACGAAAAAGATCCTGATGAAGTTTCTCTTGAGGCATCTGAAGATTTTCAACAATCCGTTGAGTACGGTGCTACATTTGACAAGCTGAACTACAAGCGCTTAACTTTTTGGTCTGTTTTTGGGATAGCCGCTGTTTTACTTTTTATTGTTGCAATGAAGTATATGCACGACTTCACCAGGGATGCGTTCTTTCACGACCGTTCTGCTGAAAGCCAGTTTTACAACATTGAAGAGTTGCAACAAAGAGACCAGGCAAAACTTGAGTCTTTTGGGGTTGTTGACCCCGATGAAGGAATTTACAGGATACCAATAGATAGCGCTATAACTATAATCGCCGAAGATTAGATTCTCTTTACAAACAAACATGAAATACACTCTGACAATCTTATCGATGGTTGCAGTGTTTTTCATTTTTGATACAGCTAATGCTCAGGTAAACCAAGGTGCCCCAGCCATTGTGGATGACATTGGGGTGGATGAAAAACTTGGTGAAAAAATTCCAATGGATCTCCGGTTTGCCAATTCCGAAGGAGATTCAGTAAGCATTGGTGAACTTATCAAAGATGGAAAACCCGTTCTTCTGAACCCGCTTTATTACGAATGCCCGGTACTTTGCGGTATGGTGCTGGATGCCGTTTTCAATGTTGTGGATGACATGGCATGGACGCCCGGAAAAGATTACACCATCATCTCTTTTAGTATCGACCCGGAAGAGACGCCGGAATTGGCGGCAAGAACCAAAAATCAGTACCTGACGGCATTAGACCGTCCTGGTGCAGAAGATGGCTGGCACTTTCTAACCGGACAGCAGGAGGCCATATCAAAACTTACTGACGCTGTAGGCTTTCGATACAAATATCATGAAGAAACCGGAGAGTACCTTCACCTTGCCAGTATTATGATGATCAGCCCCGAAGGTGTAATCACAAGATACCTCTATGGCGCAGCCTTCAGAGAGTTCGATTTAAGGAATGCTCTATACGAAGCCGCTGACGGAACTGTGGGGTCTACCCTCGAAAGAGTTATGTTTTATTGCTTTACCTACGATCCATCATCGCAAAGTTATGTGCCCATAGCCATGAATATTATGAAGCTTGGTGGTTTGGCAACAGTAATATTTCTGGGTATATTCCTGAGCGTTTTTTGGAGGCGCGAACGAAGTTCTTCACAAACACCAAAACTCGAATTTGATACATGAACAGAATAAGCGAATTTATGCTTCCACCTGCCAAAAGTACTACGGCAGCTGAAACGGATGCATTATTCCATTTTATTACAAGTGTAAGTTTAATTCTGCTGTTGGGTATTACGATTGCAATCGTATATTTTGCATGGAAATACCGAAGGCGGTCAGAAGATGATGTTACGCCTGTAATTACACACAACAGTACGCTCGAAATTACTTGGTCAGTAATACCTCTCATTTTAGTGATGATTGTATTCGGCTGGGGCCTCACCGGTTACATGAACCTGACAACTCCACCCGACGATGCCTACGAAATTCGTGTGGTTGCAAAAAGCTGGCTCTGGGAATTTCATTATCAAAACGGCCATGTAAGTGTTAACGAAATGCACGTACCGGTAGACAGACCGGTAAAACTGGTGATGAGCTCAGATGATGTCATCCACTCACTCTATATTCCCGATTACCGTGTAAAGATGGATGTTCTTCCGAACCGGTATACATCACTTTGGTTTGAAGCTACAGAAATCGGGGAATCAGTAATTTACTGCGCAGAATATTGTGGCACTGCTCATTCAAACATGCTGGCAACTGCACATGTCCATTCTCAGGAAGATTTCGAAATTTGGCTTGAAACTGCCGGAGCCGAAGACGATGATATGGATCCGGTTGCACGTGGTGAACAGCTTGTAACACGTAATGCTTGCGACACCTGCCATTCCAGTGACGGAACGCGCCTTCAGGGGCCAACTTTCCAGGGATTGTTTGGCTCTGAACGGGAAATGGAAGATGGTGAAATTGTTGTTGCCGATGAAAATTATATCCGCGAAAGTATTCTTGAACCAAATGCAAGAATTACTGCCGGATATCAGCCTGTTATGCCTTCCTATGCCGGTACACTGGACGATCGCCAAATCGATGCAATTATTGAGTATATCAAAACATTAGAGTAATTCAATGGCTACTAACGACGAATCAAAAAAAGTAAGAAAGTTACAGGTAAGGCGCTTTAAGCCTGAAGAAAATCCAGAAAAACACTATCTGAACGAAGAAAAAGGCCTTTGGGCCTGGATGACTACGGTTGATCATAAGAAGATCGGGTTGATGTATCTCGGCTCAATCGTCTTCTTTTTCTTTGTTGCAGGCGTTCTGGCACTGCTGCTAAGAACTGAACTGCTTACACCGGCACGCTCCTTCATGGATGCCGATATGTACAACCAGGTATTTACGCTCCACGGCGCCATCATGATTTTCTTCTTCCTGGTGCCCTCAGTACCTGCCGTTTTGGGTAACTTTATATTGCCATTGCAGCTCGGAGCAAAAGATGTTGCATTCCCAAGGCTTAACCTTGCCAGCTATTATATTTATGTAATTGGCGCCTTGTTCACACTGTTTGCCATTTTTACCGGTGGTGTTGATACTGGATGGACGTTCTATACTCCTTACAGCTCAACTACATCCGGTGGCAACATTATGGCCATGACCTTTGGAATTTTTATTCTTGGGTTCTCTTCCATTTTAACGGGTATTAACTTTATGGTAACTATCCATAAAATGAGATCGCCCGGCATCACCTGGAACAAACTGCCTCTGAACCTTTGGGGGCTTTATGCCACAAGTATTATTCAGATTCTGGCAACTCCGGTACTCGCTATAACCCTTCTTCTGCTCACTATGGAGCGAATGCTTTCAATCGGGATTTTTGATCCGGCAATTGGCGGCGACCCGGTTCTATACCAGCACTTTTTCTGGTTCTATTCACATCCCGCCGTCTACATTATGATTGTTCCCGGGTTTGGCATAATTTCTGAAGTGATCTCCACTTTTTCAAGAAAGGTTATCTTTGGATACTGGGCCATTGCTCTGTCTTCACTTGCCATTGCCTTTATCGGGTTCCTGGTTTGGGGGCACCACATGTTTACCGCCGGTCAGTCGTCACTGGCAAATATGGTATTCTCTTTCCTGACCTTCCTGGTTGGAATTCCGACTGGCATTAAAATCTTCAATTGGCTGGCAACCATGTACAAAGGTTCAATAGACCTGAAAACTCCGATGGTTTATGCCCTTGTATTCCTGTTTTTGTTCACTATTGGCGGCTTTACGGGAATTATGCTCGGCGCGCTTGCCGTGGATATTCACCTGCACGACACCTATTATGTTGTTGCCCACTTCCATTACGTGATGATGGGCGGTATGGTAATGGCATTTCTGGCCGGGCTGCACTACTGGTGGCCAAAAATGTTCGGCAAGATGTACAGTGAATTCTGGGCAAAAATTACATGTGCCGTTATCTTTGTTGGTTTCAACATGACGTTCCTGCCGCAGTTTGTAATGGGTGCTCAGGGTATGCCGCGGAGATATTTTAACTATATCGATCAATTCCAGTCATTCCACCAATTCTCCACCATCGGAGCATACATTATGGGTGTCGGGTTTGTGATGATGGCCGCCTATATGATTCACTCCCTCGTAAAAGGTAAACCTGCATCTTCGAACCCTTGGGGAAGCCGTGCGCTTGAATGGCAAACATCTTCGCCCGTGCCGCTGCATAACTTTGAGCACACACCGGTTATAATCAACGGACCTTATGATTATCACAAACCGATGTCAGAATTTCAGCTTGGTATAGCTGCTAAACACGGGCATCACCACGCCGAAGAAGAAGTGGCGGTGAAAGTCTCAAAACAGGAAAAAGAATAAGCGAAAAACATAATTAACGATCATGTCTCAACCTTCTGCAGTAGAAGAAAAACTGGAGCATCTGCAACACCATTTTATTGACAGCGATCAGCAGTTTGAAGCGTCAAAACTTGGGATGTGGATCTTCCTCGTTACCGAAATACTCTTTTTCGGCGGCCTTTTTGCTGCCTATATTGTTTACCGTTCCTGGTATCCCGAATTGTATCTATTGGCTTCTGAAGAGCTGGATGTTTTTTGGGGTGCAGTAAACACTTTTGTACTGATCGGCAGCTCGCTGACCGTTGCCATGGCCATTCGATCGGCCCAGCTTAACCAGATCAGGGGTTTGATTATCAACCTTTGGATAACCATTGGACTGGCTGTAACATTTATGGTTATCAAGTATTTCGAGTATGCCGAAAAGATCGAAAAAGGAATTCTGCCGGGTGCACACTACAGCTACGACGGAATAGCTCACGAAAAAGCCAATATCTTTTTCAGCATCTATTACATGATGACAGGCCTGCACGGCATTCATGTTCTGGTTGGAATTGGTCTGATGGTCTGGCTGGTTTTCAAAGCGAAGAAAAAGGTATTTCACAGCGGCTATTACACACCCGTTGAAATTACCGGACTGTATTGGCACCTCGTTGACGTGATCTGGATTTTCCTGTTTCCATTACTCTACCTGATCGATTAACCGAAAAACTCTTTTAAACCATGAGCGGACATCATATATCATCAGCAAAATTTCTTTGGGGAGTGGCAATCAGCCTCTTTATCCTTACATTTTTAACCGTAGGCGTTGCATATATTCATATTCCCGAACCCTGGAATGTAGTTGTAAAAATCTCCATTGCGGCGGTAAAAGCGGTAATTGTAGCAGCCTTTTTCATGAACTTGTGGTGGGACAGCAAATTTAATGTCATGCTGTTTATCATGTCCATATTATTCTTTGTGCTGCTTGTTGGAATCACGCTACTCGATACGCTTTACAGAGTTGACCCGGTACCCTCATTTTAATTTTTAAAAATTGTCATATAAAGCCGGTTTCTTACGTGACCGGCTTTTTTTATTTATATTTATCACACTACAAAATTGTGTAATCAAACAGACGTTAATGGAAAAATTAGAGCCATCAATTATCGGTAATTTTGAACTCTTTGCTGTTGAGGCCGGACGGTTTATGCTTGATGGAGGCGCAATGTTCGGAGTGGTACCCAAAACACTTTGGAGCCGACAGATACCATCAGATGAAAAAAACAGAATTCCGATGGCCATGCGAAATCTGCTAATCAAATCAAAAAACACCGGAAAAATTTACCTGGTGGATACTGCCAGTGGCGATAAATTTAATGATAAAATGGCTGGTATTTACGGCCTTGATTACGATCACAGCAGCCTGCTCGGATCACTCTCAAACCTGGGAATTTCTCCGGAAGAAGTGACCGATATCATTTTTTCCCATCTCCATTTCGATCACTGTGGCGGAACAACCACTTACGATAAAGATGGAAACCTGAAGGAGGTTTTTCCGAATGCACTCTATCACGTAAACGAGCGGCACTGGCAAACTGCAACCAACCCTAATGCCCGTGAGAAAGCCAGTTTTTTTGCTGAAAATCTCGAACCTATTGAAAATAGCGGACGCCTCAATCTGGTTGATGATAATCATACCTTCGAGCCCGGACTGGATACCCTAACAGTAAACGGCCACACCGTTGGCCAGCAACTTCCAGCAGTAACAGCCGTTGATATAAAAGTGATTTTTGCTGCAGACCTGATCCCGACATTTGCCCATATTCCCCTGTCATGGATCATGGGCTACGATATGTACCCGGTTCAAACACTGGCTGAAAAAGAAGAATTTTTAAATCAGGCCGCAGAAAACGGATGGTATCTCTTCATGGAGCACGATGCCTCACACGAAGTGACTACCGTAGGCCGTGAAAACGGGAAGTTTATGATGAAAGATTCTCTTTCACTAAACCAAATCTCATAAAACCAAAAATTAAGCGTTAACAAACCTGCAGCCGCCACAGCATGATGTAAATTTTTTATGACTGATTTCAATCAAACCGAAAAAAACATTAAACAGATAGTCTCGCAGCTTCGGAATTCCTATGCCGGAATTCTGAGGAAAAAGTGGCTTACTGCCTTCTGTTTTTTTACCGGAATATTGCTTGCCGGCTTTGGTTTGCTCGTTTTAATTGAAAACAGTTTTTTCTTATCAGCCACAGGCAAATCAGTTCTCTTATCATTGATTGTAATCGGTGCGATTGCCACCGGCTGGCTGATTTCCCGAAGAGGATCGCTGCCGGACTTTACATCTTATTATGAAAAACTGCTGACACATAACAACAGAAAAGAGATACTAAGTGCCGTAGATCTCTACCTTGATGAAAAACAAAAAAGTTCAAGGTTCTATAAAGCGGCTCTTGCAGAAAACCTGAAATCCTTTCAGCGGGATCAGCTCTCCAAAGAAATTGATAGTTTTAACCGATCATTACAAACAACCCGTCAGTTTCGGTACAGCAGTGCCGGTTTGACGGTTTCGTTGATTTTTTCTCTATTTATTTTTGCATCACTGCCGTCCGAAACCATGCGAACGCTTCATTTCTGGAACAGCTACATTCAGCCAAATCCATATGCATTCAGCATCACCCCGGCCGATACTACCATCGAACACGGATCGTCCATTCAGATCGGCATTCAGTTTGAAGGCGATGCCCGGCCGGATAATGTTATCCTGGAATACAAAACCGATGTTGAGGATGGATATCGTCAGCGACAGATGAGGCTTTCTGAAAATCAAACATTCCTTTCTCCCAGCCTCGATCTGATCAACACCATCTCGTACCGGGTTGAAATGGACGGTTTCCTGAGCGAAGAACATACCGTAAATGTTCAGCTTCAGCCTCGTTTTGACGAACTGGTGCTCACAGTTACCCCTCCCTCCTATACCGGATTATCGGAAAACAAGCTGGAATATCCGTTTTCTCAGGTGAACCTCTACCCCGGTTCAACGCTTCAGATTGACGGAAAAACCAACAAACCGTTAGAATCACTTGCAATCCGGTCAGGCAGCGGGGATGTTGAAATGGAAACTGAAAATGAAAATCAGACCCGGTTTGCAGCCACACTCTACCCGGAAGATTCTGACACCCTCACATTCCAAATGGAAGATTTTGACGGGCTGCGTAACAATAACCTGTTTCGGACTATGGTGAATGTCCGTGAAGATCAATATCCCGTAGTGGTGATCCAGGAGCCGACAGGAACCGTGATGAAATCCGACCCGGAGCAATTCGAAATTTTTTACCAGGCTACCGACGATTTTGGACTGACACGTGCTGAGCTTCGATGGGAACATCAGCGGGCTTTTGTTGAGCAAGCCGGCACCGGAACCGTTCCGTTAGACAGGCCCAGAAACGGGCGCACCGAACAGGTTCAATGGAACCTTGAAGAGTTTGAGCTTCGGCCGCGGGATCAGCTCGTATTCAGAATCAGGGTTTGGGACAATGATGAAATATCCGGTTACAAATGGAGTGAATCGCAGCAGGTAATCATCCAGGTGCCTTCTCTCACCGAATATTTTGATGAGATTGACAGCAAAGAACGCGACGTTCAGAGCGAACTGGATGAAATTTCAGATAGTTTCAGGCAGATGGAATTTGAGTATGAAGAGTTTCTTGAGCGGATGCGGCAAAATCCCGACGGCGGATTTGAACAGGAACAGATGCTGGAGGAAGTGAGAGACAGGCAGCAGTCGATCGACGAAGCTATTGAGCGGATGAATGAACAGTTCGAACAAATTCGATCGGAAATTGATCAGAGCAGTCACGTTTCTGAAGAAACACAGCAGGCCTACCGGGAGCTGCAGGAACTGATGAGAGAACTGCATGATCCGGCTTTGCGCGAGGCGATGGAAGAGCTGCAGCGGGCACTCGAAAATATGTCGCGCCAGGAACTGGAACAGGCACTCGAGAATGTACAATTCAACGAAAACCTGTACAGAGAACGGCTTGAGCGTACCGTTGAGCTGTTCAAGCGGCTGAAAATGAACAGTGATCTCGACAAGCTTGCCAGCCAGTATGAAGATATGGCCGAAAGAATCAGAAATGAAGAGCAAACCGTGGATCAGCTTTCCAACGAAATGGAAACCGTCCGTCAGGATCTGGATAAAGTCTCCGAACAGATCGAGCAGCTCGACAGCAATCCGCCCCGCAGGTCTGAAGAACGCCTCAAAGAGATTAAAGAACAGGGGCAGCAAGAACTGGAAAACATCCGCGAGCAGCTTGAACAACTAATGGAAGAAGCCGGTCAGCAGCAGGAAAATGGCGGCGGAGACAGCTCACCATCTGAAGATATGCAGCAGCAGCAACAGCAAATCAGCGAGCAGATGCAACAGGAGTCGCAGCGCTTCAGGGAGTCGATTCAACAAATGAGCGGCCAGCAAATCCAGGTAAATATACTTGCGCTGCAAAGAGCACTTTATACCCTGCTCGAGATTTCGGACATGCAGGAATATCTCACACAAACATCGGCAGAAACCCGGAGCCGCAGCCAGGGATTTGTGGATCTGGCCCGTGTTCAAAACAATGTGAGTAATCAGTTTTCAACCGTTGCCGACACGCTGTTCCAGGTATCAGCCGAACTGCCCGGAGTTCCCAATACTATTAACCGAAAAAAAGCCGAAGTTGAGCGTTCGCTGAGCAATACTCTGGAAGAAATGGTTGAGCGAAATCAGCGCGGTGCTACCATCTCCACAAGAGAATCTCTTGGCGGAATTAACGATCTAACCTCGATGATCGCATCACTGATTGACCAGCTCATGGATCAGCAGAACGGTGACGGAATGGGCGGCATGTCGATGCAGCAGATGGTTGAACAGCTTCAGAATCTCTCCGGCGACCAGCAGCAGCTCAACCAGCAACTTCAGGATTTGATCAACGATGCACAGGGCGATCGGCTTTCAAGAGAACAATCCGAACGGCTCGACCAGATTGCACGCCAGCAGAACGAAATTCGCAGGCAGCTCGAGGAGTTGCAGCGAAGCGGGGCACTTGAACAGGGCGACCGTACCTTAAGCGAACTTCAGCGGACTATCGAAGAGATGGAAGATTCCATCAACGAAATGCGCGGCGGAATTACCGACCCGCTGATGGTTGAGCGGCAGCAAAATATTCTCTCCAGGATGCTGAACGCCGAGGAATCCCTTCAGCAGCGCGGCGAAGAGGAAGAACGCGAAGGGACAAGAGCCCAGGATTACGAACGGGTTCTTCCGCCTGACATCACACTTGAGGAGCTTCAGCAGGAAATTCGTGCCAGGATGCAGGATCCGAACTACACCCCCTTCACCGAGCAGTATCAGCGCCTGATTGAGCGCTATTTTGAACATCTGAGGCGAATGGAAGAGTTGCAGCTGCCGTAGTGGATTTGCTGCCTGTTCTTTTATAAAAACTCTCTTCTGCAATCAATTCACAATTTCCTCTGAAAAAAACATCCATTTTTTCCGCTTTTTTGAAAAAATCTTGGCATATTCCTGCACCTGGAAAATCAATTAAAATCAGAAATTATGCTTCGATTATTATCATTTCTTATTTCACTACTCATCTTTCTATGGCAGCCGGCAATCTCACAGTCGGTTCACTCTCCTTCCGTTGACCTTGACATTGTTGAAAAAATAAAATCGGAAGGCCTCGACAATTCCCAGGTGATGAACTTTGCAAGCTGGCTGACCGATGTGTACGGCCCGCGGTTAACCAATTCTCCCCAGATGGCCAATGCCCGGGAGTACACAAAATCGCAGTTTGAAGAACTTGGCCTCGAAAATGCACATTTCCATCAGTGGGGCCCGTTTGGAACCGGATGGGAATTGCAGCGATTTGCCATGCACGCCACATCACCCTACAGCTACTTTCCCGTAACCGCATATCCAAAAGCCTGGTCGCCCGGTTACGATGAGCCCGTGAAAGGCGAAGTCATTTTTTTGAACATTGCACAAGCCGAGGATCTTGAAGAATACAGAGGCCGTCTCGGCGATAAATTTGTGATGCTCGACCTGCCCGAAGAGTCCGAGCCGATGTGGGACCCGGTTGCAAGCCGTTTCACTGACGAATGGCTGCTCAATCTTGCCAATGCCTCCGAACCATTGACCCCGCCATCCCCGCCACGGCGGAGTGATGATGCACAGGCCCGGGCTGAACTCAATTATCAGATCATGAAATTCCTGCAGGAAGAACAGCCGCTGGCTCTGCTCGATTACGGATACAGGGGCTGGTATGGCCAGATCGCCGTAACCGCTGCATCTCTGCCGGTTGAGCCGGGAACTCCGTGGACAGAAATGATTCGACCCCATCAAGCCGAACCTTCAGAAATCATCACACAAATTTCTCTGAAAAGAGAGCACTATGGCAGAATTTTCAGAATGCTCGAAAAAGATGTTCCGGTAGAACTGGAGCTGGACATGAAAACCGAATTTTTTGATGATGACCTCTACGGCTACAATGTGATCGCTGAAATTCCCGGTACCGACCCGGATATTGGAGATGAAATTGTGATGCTCGGTGCCCATCTCGATTCCTGGCATGCAGCCACCGGGGCCACAGACAATGCCGCCGGATCAGCCGTGATGATGGAAGTGATGCGAATTTTGAAAGCTATCGACGTTGAACCGCGCCGCACCATTCGAATTGCCCTTTGGGACGGCGAAGAGCAGGGCTTGCACGGCTCACGGGAATATGTGGCTGAACATTTTGCACAAACCCAGCAGGTCTGGGGCTCAACCGATGATATGGAAACCACCCCCGATTACGACAACTTTTCTGCCTACTATAATGTAGATAATGGAACAGGACAGATACGAGGCATTTATTTGCAGGAGAACGAAAACCTGCGCCTGCTCTTCAGAACCTGGCTTCAGCCATTCAGTGATTGGGATGCCACAACCGTAACCTATCGAAATACCGGATCAACCGATCATGTTGCTTTCGACAGAGTGGGACTTCCCGGATTTCAGTTTATACAAGACCCGATCGAATATTTTACCATGACCCACCACTCCAACATGGACTACTACGAAAGGCTGGTGGAGCAGGATCTGGCCAGAACGGCAACCATCGTGGCCACTTTTGTCTACCATACCGCCATGCTGGATGAAAAACTTCCAAGGAAGGATTAGTGTCGTGTTAATTTTAGAATGTCGGGCATGAGACTTCCGAAGTCTTCATCGACACTGTTTGAAGGTTTGACGTATAAAATCAGCCAATCATTTATTAAAATCATGAAAGACTTCGGAAGTCTTTACCAGCATGATACTGGCGCAAGCGTCCGCTTTTATGAACTCTTGAACCAGTTTTGAATTAATTCAAGCAACTAAACACATACAGAATTTTTTCTGCGATTCTTTTCTCATTCTCTTAAATTGCTCTACATAAAAAGCAATCGCATCTTGTCTATAAAAATATCTTTCGCTTTTATGAAAAAAATTCATCAACTGCTGTTATTGCTGCTTCTCTTTCTGTTTCACTCTGCCACAATTCATGCACAGGATGTAATACCTGAAAATTTTGAACAGTGGATAATTGACGGAATAGAGCAGTGGGATATTCCGGGTATGGCCATCGCTGTTGTTAAAAATGATGAAGTGATATTAGCTGAAGGATACGGCATCCGGAACCTTAATGATCCCCAGCCCGTGGATGCCGATACTCAATTCGGAGTGGCTTCCATCAGCAAACACATGACAGCCTCATCACTCGCAATTCTTGTGGATGAAGGACTGATTAGCTGGCATGACCCGGTCACAAAACATATACCATGGTTCGAACTCAGCGATCCCTGGGCAACGGCCAATGTAACTATACACGACCTGCTGACCCATCAGGTGGGCGTTGGCCGACTACTGGGCAACCGCCTTCAGTTTATGAGCAACAGCTCAAGGGAAGAAATGCTATACCAGATGAGATATCATGAATTTGAAGAGCCATTCCGCTCAGATTATGTGTACAGTAATGTGATGTACACCCTGGCTGGCGAAATAGTACCGGCTGTAACCGGCCAAAGCTGGGATGATTTTATGATGGAGCGATTTTTTGAACCGATGGAGATGACCCGCACCAACACCAGTGTTGATGATCTGGATGAAGATAGCAACATGGCCTGGCCTCATCAATATATCGAAGGCGAAGTTGTTAACATTCCGCTCCGCAACTGGGATGTATCATCACCTGCCGGGGGTGTAAATTCTACCGCGAATGACATGGCCAAATGGATGATCAAACAACTGAATAACGGCAGTTATAATGGCCATCAGTACATCTCAGGACAATCACTCACCGATATTCAAACGCCGAAAATATCCCGCGGAGCTTCTTCGGTTGATGCCCCGAAAAACAGCTACGGTTACGGATACAACATCACCGATTACCGGAGATATCGCATGATTTCTCACGGAGGTGCAAGTGACGGAATGAACACAACTTACATGCTTGTTCCTGAAATCGGGCTTGGCATTATTGTGATGACCAACGTCTTTACCACTTTTCGCGAGGCCATAGCCAGAACTGTGATCGATCACAACCTGAACAGCACTGATCGAGACTGGAATGAAATTTATTTTAACGCTTACACCAACCGGTACAACTCCGTGCGCTCACTACGAGAGGAGTTTGAATCCACCCGCATTCCGCATACCACCCCCACCCATTCTCTTAAAGACTACACGGGAATCTATTACAACGATCTCTACCAAAATGCTGAAATCCGGCTTGAAAATGATAAACTTACCCTCTCAATTTTTGATGATGAAAATCTGACCGGAAACCTTGAGCACTGGCATCACAACACATTTCGAATTCACTGGAATAATCCAGGTATGCGTGAAGAATTTATATCCTTCGATATGAACCTTTACGGTGAAATTGATCAGCTTAAAATTCGCTATGCTTTACGTCCGTTGCTGATACAGGTGGGCGCTTACCCGACTGATTTTTACAGGGATGTTGTCTATCAACGGATTCAGTAAATTCTAATTAATGCTTGCAGATCATACACAATCATGAATCAATCAAAAAACAACCTGATCTCCGACATTGCCGAATTTTTAGATATTGACGAAAAAATTTTTGGCCCGTACACGATATCATATAACCAGGGTGATGTAGTGCAAAAACGTGGGCTGGATGAAGACAAACAAAGCAATGAGTACGACAATCAACCCGAAATTGTCCGTACAGAAGAACCCACATCACCACAAACCCTTGGCGATAGATTGAAAGCCTGCACTACACTTGAGGAATTGAGAACTCTTTGCGAAGAAGCGGACGAACTCCGCACCGATCTCGAGGGCACCAATCTCGTTTTCGGGGTAGGCAACCCTAATGCGGACTTAATGCTGATTGGCGAAGCCCCGGGACAGGAAGAAGACCGGCAGGGTGAACCTTTTGTGGGTGCGGCGGGACAGCTTCTTAATAAAATACTTTCGGCCATCAAATTTGAGCGGGATGATGTTTACATCGCCAATATTTTAAAACACCGTCCGCCCGGCAACCGAAACCCCAATCCGGATGAGCGCGTCCGCAGCCTGCCCTATCTTTTGCGTCAGATCGAAATCATTCAACCCAAGATTATTCTGTGTCTTGGAAAAATTTCAGGCACCACACTTCTGAAAAAAGAAACCACGCTCAGGAGTTTAAGAGGGCAATTCTACCCGTTTCATGGAACTGAACTCACGGTAACCTATCATCCTGCGGCACTGCTCCGAAATCCGCAGTGGAAACGCCCCGTCTGGGAGGATGTTCAAAAAGTGCGCAACCGTTATGATGAACTTGGGTGTAAGCCTTAAATGGTTCATTTAAAAATCCTTGACATCTCGGTGCACCAGAATCAGCCTTAAATATCTGAATAACTCTGCCTTATTACTCTATTCCATTAGATCAATTTTATTTTCCTATTGATATTTCATTGATTATTAGGTAAATAGGTTCATCAACAAACAAAATAGGAGGGTAAAAGCTATGGCAGAAACAAGAATTGCACTAATAATGGGTGGTGGAGTCAGCCTGGGAACTTTTTCCGGGGGAGCATTAGCACAGGTAATTCATTTACTGAAAGATGTAGAACGAGGCCCTGCAAAAATTGATGTGGTTTCCGGCGCATCAGCCGGAAGTATGACACTTGGAGTTGTGGTTTATCATTTACTGAAGGGTTCATCAAGCCAGGAGATTGAGGACGCTCTCCACAGAGCATGGGTAAAGCTAATTTCCATCGACAATCTCTATCCCGAAAATATCAATAAACATGATCAGGCAAGTTTATTTTCGAACCGGGTAATTGTTGACATTGCAAACGAAATCATCAACACCGATAGCTGGCCCGGCAATGCAGAACAACATCCGCTCTTTGCCGATGGCATGAAAGTGTCTTTCAGCCTCACCAACCTTAACGGAATACCGGTGCGGTCGGAAGGCCAGATTATTCGCCAGCCATCTGCCGGAGGCGGGTCACCAACCGGGAAAGAGAGTGTATTTTCCGATGCTGTACAAACCACTTTTCATCAGGATAATATCAGGTTTGTTTTGAATCGCGATCAAAAATCAAGCAATGGATTTATTGGCAACTATCATGAACTTACACCATGGAACTCAGGATCATCCACAGACAAGTGGGATATTTTCCGCAAGGGCGCGATAGCTTCAGGCGCATTTCCGGGGGCGTTTCCACCTGAACAGATTATGCGTAAAAACCATGAATTTGGCAAATACTGGCCTGATGACCTGAAACATCAGCAGCAATTTTTGTTTGATTATCTTGATGGAGGAATCCTCCGAAATGAGCCGTTGCGTGAAGCCATTCAAATGGCGGCGGAGCAGGATCAGGGCAAAGACGTGGAGCGGGTTTTTATTTTCATCGATCCGAATGTGAGCGGCACAAGCGAAGTCTATCCGCTATCCTTCAATATGCCGATAAGTTTGAGCGAGGAATACACAAACAGCGGTCAGCTTAAATCGATGAGCCTCAACACGCCCGATTATTTTGGAAAGATGATGGGTGTATTCGGGCGATTTGCCGGAGTTTTAGCCAGCCAGGCCACTTTTCGCGACTGGCTAAAGGCCGCACATTACAACAGCCTTGTTGAATGGCGGGATGATTTGATGAAGCTCTTTGATGAAGTTCAGCCAAAGCCGGGTTCTGATATCGACGAAAAGCTCGACGATCTGCTTTTAAACATTTACAGGGATAAAATTCACCGATCAAAAAATGATGAAGAGACGGAGATTCAATCCTCAGAAATAAAACAACGGATTGATAAAGACCTGGGGCTTCGGTCTGATGATGAATCCAGTGCATTTAACGCCAAATTGCGGCTTGCCATAGACCTGGTTGCTAACCTTCGCGACAAGCGGAAGCTGAACATGGTGGCTATCACACCGGCATCCATAGAAGGCGGCGGACAAGTGCCGATTGCGGGAAATTTTCTGCGGAGTTTCGGCGGGTTTTTTGAAGAAAAATACCGGCAGCACGATTTCGAAGTAGGCAAACATCTTGCAGCCAAAGTATTAAATACCACAATTGGTGATGCCAAACCATTCCTTAAAAAGGAAGCCGAAGTTCCTCCCGCACCAACTCCGTTCGATCCCGAACCACACTATCGCGAACTGGACAACCTGAAACGGGCACGGTTTGAAAAACTGATAGATGAGCATTTGGACAAAAGCCTGCCTGTTCCCGGTATAATCCGCGGTTTTGTAAGAAAACGAATTGTGGATAAAGTAAGCAGTTCCCTGATGAGCGATATCGACGGACAGGTGAAATATTTATACCTGCGTTTTGAAAATGTAGATGAGCGGCGATATCTGAAAGGCAATTACGGTAAGGACAATCATGTAAATGATGATGGCGTGATTGAAACAGTGGTCGGAATCAGAAAACGCATTGAAGGTGGTGTGAACTACCAGATTTTCGGGCCTGAACTGCACACAAACGACGCCGGCGAACACTTTTTTGAACTGTACCGAAACCGGCGTACACCCCTCAGAAGTGGCGTAAAACAGGGCACTATCAGATTAGAGGACAGTGCCGGTGAGTGGTATAAAACCGTCTATTGCTGCAGTTGCCCCTGTGTGGTGCGGGATATGAGTGGAGATGAACCATACAAACCCATCGACATAAAAAGTGTTGTTGTGAATTTTGAAAATGATGTCGGTTTTTAATTCAACCTGAATTATAATTCCTTCAACTTTTCGGGTAATTAAGCATTTTGGAAATGCCTCAATTTTGCCGAAAATTTTTCCGAATTTTCAGACTTTTAATTTGGGTTACAACGCATCAATTCTTTAGTTTATTAAAGTCAGGTTGATGAACCGATCTCATCAATTTCGGCCGGAATCGCAACATTTTCCATCTGCTATACTCTCAAACATTCGGCATCGTTCATGGCCAGTCAAAACAGTTCAAACAGATCACAGAGTTCTGCTCAAATTCCGGCAGAAGGCGGCAGAATACCACCTCAGGCTGTAGAAGTGGAAGAAGCTGTGCTCGGTGCCATGCTGATTGAAAAAGAAGCCGCCACGATAGCCCTGCAGTTGCTGCGTCCCGAAGATTTTTACAAACCGGCAAACAAGCATATTTTCGAAACCCTGTTCGATCTGTACGAACGAGGCAACCCACTTGATCTGCTGACTGTAGAAAATGAACTCCGGGATAAAAACCTGCTCGATTTAGTGGGAGGCAGCGGATACCTGGCAGACCTGACACGATCGGTAAGCTCTTCGGCTAATATCGACTATCACTCCCAGATCATTGCCGAGAAGGCCATTAAGCGCAATCTGATCCTCCACTGCAACGATATCATTAAAGCCGCATACGACACTACGACTGATGCCAACGATGTGCTCGACGGTGCCGAACAGAAAATTTTTGATATTGCCAATACAAAATCCAGGTCCAATGCAATTGCTATTGGCGATATTTTGAAGGATACGCTCGGTTACCTTGAAGAGCTTCGCGGCAAACCGGAAGGTGTTACTGGCGTGCCCGCCGGGCTGGATGTAGACCGTTATACCTCGGGCTGGCAAAACGGAGATCTGATCATTATTGCAGCGCGTCCGTCGATGGGTAAAACTGCATTTACGCTAACCGCGGCCCGAAATGCGGCCCTGCATCCCGACGAAAATATGCAAACCAACGTAGCCATTTTCAGCCTTGAAATGTCGGCACAGCAGCTCGTTCAGCGTTTTCTCACCATGGAAGCCCGGATTGATGCCCAGGCTGCCCGTACAGGCCGGGTGAAGGATGAAGATTTTAAACGAATGATTGATGCTGCAAGCCGTTTGTTTACCGCTCGCATTTTTATTGATGACACCCCCAGTTTAAGTGTGATGGAACTGCGAACCAAATGCAGGCGCCTGAAAAGTGAACACGACATCGGGCTGATTGTAGTGGATTACCTGCAGTTAATGACCGCCACCTCAAAAGATATTGGAAACCGTGAACAGGAAATCGCCACGATTTCGCGGGGACTGAAAGCACTTGCCAAAGAACTGAATGTTCCGGTAGTTGCCCTGTCGCAGCTTAGCCGGCAGGTTGAACAGCGCGGCGGTGATAAACGTCCGCAGCTCAGCGACTTGAGAGAATCGGGCTCCATTGAACAGGATGCCGATGTGGTTTGTTTCCTCTACCGGCCAGAGTATTACGGCATCACTACCACACCGGAAGGTGAATCCACAAACGGCCTTGCCGAACTGATTATCGGAAAGCAGAGAAACGGGCCCGTGGGCACAACAAGAATGTATTTTGTAAAAGAGTATGCGCGTTTTGAACGTCTCTCCAGAATAGATACCGGTGAACAATCACCCGGCGGTAACGATTATCTTGAGGAGTATGACTCCTCTTCAGGGCCCTCACTTCCACCCCGCCCCCATAGCCCCGGTGATGACGATTCCGCGCCCTTTTAAAAACGTACAACGGGCAGTTTACTCTACGAAGTTTTACACGCAGTTGAGCTTGCCCGTTACTCATGAATTTAGCATGAGGCTGGATTTTAATTTCAGGAAGCAGTTTTATTTCCTGATTTTAGTTTTGGCAATCTCTTTTGTTTTCCAAGCCGGACAAGCTGTCCGGCATACGTACAACGGGCAGCTTGCCCGTTACTCATGAATGTAAGCTGAGACTGAATTTTAATTTCAAGAAGCAGTTTTATTTCCTGTTTTCAGTTTTGAGCATTTTCTTTGGCTTTCCAGGCCGGACAAGCTGTCCGGCGTACATTAAAACGAAGCAATACTTTTTGTCTCTTTCAGCTCGCTGAACAGAGCATCATACCGGTCAATCATGCGGCTCCAGTCCAGATGTTTGTTGATGTTTTGAAGTGATGCCTTTGGCAGCGGTTTGGTTTTTCCGGTCAAGAGGTCTTTCATGTTATGGAAAAGGTCATCTTCGGTATCATATAGAACGGGTGCGTGAAGCAGCGGCCTGTGCAGGCTTTCCGGAATCAGCTCAGGATAATGCAGGCGGTTGGGCACAAGCGGGTGGCAGCCACAGTAGATCGCCTCCATGATGGCTACACAGAAAAATTCATGGGTAGCTGTCGAAACCACAATATCTCCGGAATGGAGCAGACGGCTGTAATTTTCCACATTTTCCACGTATCCGAAATGAGTGATTTGATCCCCGAACCGTTTCCAGGCCCGCTCAAACTCCTCGGGTTTCCGATGCTGGGTATCACCGGCCAGAATCAGGTCAAACTCCAGGTCAATATCATTCAACCGGTTCAGCACTTTGAAAAACATGGCGGGATTGCGATCAAACTGCCAGCGCTGGTTCCAGACGATTACCGGCCGCCGGTTATTCTGTCTCGTGTCGGGATGCTGATCAAAAACAGAAAGATTCAGCCCGGGATACATCACCATACTTTTTTCACGAATCTGATCGATGGTGGCATAATTTTTATCATCTGTGAAATGGTCCAGAAAATCCGGCAGAGACTCAAGCAGATCATTTAGGTGAAATTTTGTGGTGAACAGCAGCTTATCAGCCGCAAGCATACTTACATAGTTGATGTAGCAATACGTCAGATCACGCTTCTCACCTTCCGGCATGGGTTGGGTTAGCTGATTTTCGTGCATCATCATAACTTTGGGAGTGTATGCAAACCTCGGGTTGGTGAGTGCCAGAAAAGCGGGAAGGTTGGTCATACTGCTTACCAGTAAGAGATCAATCTCTTCATCAACATGGCTCGAAATTTCCGCCAGTTTCACCGAATCGCCGTGCATTCGCCATTTCCAGCGTTTATAATCCAGTTTGATCGGGAAGATATTATGCGATGAGTTCTCCTGAAGGCCATTTAAAAATGCCTTGTGCGATCCGCTGTAAAATGGTTCTACGGCAAGTATATTCACTGTGTGCTGATATTGTTAATCGTACTGAGTTTAAGATTGATACTTAACCCGGATATCTCACCAAGAGATTTTTCCCTCAGCAAGGAGAAGATAAAATGGCAGCGGAAACGTACCTGAGTACGTTGAGCATGCAATTTTAGATTCCCCCAAAGGGATGCCTTTGGCAAACGAATCTGAGGGGAAAATGTCGCAGAAAAACAGACTGCATTTTCTGAAGGCTCAAAATATGTCACTTAAGGGACAAATAATCATAAAGTTATGCTATGTTTCACTTATTTTCTGTGAGATATTTGGGTTAACCGCAATATACAATCTTTCACACTGCAAGAAACAGCAAATGCACAATCTCTGACGAAAGCTGACTTAAATTCCGTACGTGTTTAGCGACCTGACAGAGTGTGTTAGTCTCGAAAAGCCTGTCGGGATCTCGGGCAACTGTTTCTTAGGGAGTCGTTACCTTTGAATCACAACTCTGACAGGAACCGAATAGCACGGTACTCTGTCAGGTTGTTAGATTCGAGTCGCAAAACACATACCAAATTCCTGTTACCGAAATCTTCTT